>Ga0265593_1000014_pt1 | contig 195242 bp, 158 predicted proteins | sample saktaG_8_FD_190136 | JGI IMG/M metagenome (GOLD analysis project Ga0265593, IMG submission 190136) | Saline water microbial communities from Sakinaw Lake, British Columbia, Canada - sak_2011_5_24_36m | ecosystem: Environmental > Aquatic > Non-marine Saline and Alkaline > Saline ... | reverse complement strand
AATGGTGAAATGGTGAAATGGTGAAATGGTGAAATGGTGAAATGGTGAAATGGTGAAATGGTGAAATGGTGAAATGGTGAAATGGTGAAATGGTGAAATGGTGAAACAGATTTTATCTTGATGTGCGATTCACAAATTCAATCTCTCCCTGAAAATTCTCTGCACCCCCATGGCGGAACCCGGGTTTATATTAATTTCCCTATTTCACCATTTCACCATTTCACCATTTCACCATTTAAATATGCTTCTCTATCAGCGCTTTGTAGCTTGCCTTGGGCACGGAACCAACCTGCTTGTCAACAACTTCCCCGTTCTTGATAAACAGTACGGTGGGGATGTTACGCACCCTGTATTTAGCCGTGGTGGCAGGATTTTCATCAACATTTAGTTCTCCTGCAACTATTCTTCCTTCGTATTCTGCAGCAAGTTCATGAATAATAGGGCTTACCATACGGCAGGGGCCGCACCATTCGGCAGAAAGGTCAACAAGAACCAACTTGTCTGATTTTTCAACCTTCTCTGTAAAATTGGCATCAGTGAATGTCTCAAACATAATCGTAAATTTTAAGCAAAATTAATAAATCCTTTGCATTTATTCAGAAAGATGAAAGCTGATCCCCGGAAAATCCATCACCGCCTGTACTAATTCTTTAGCATTTACCCTGAACTTTTTCGATGGGAGGTCGATGTTGAAGCCTTCTTCCTGATCAAGCACCCGTATCCTTAACTGGCACTTTCCTTTATGTTTCTTAACCGTGTCGTGAACATAATCGACGGTTTTCTCGTTTAATTCTGCCACAGGTATAGTGAGCGTGAGTTTTTTAGTGTTTTTCTCAATCACTTCGGCCAGCAGTGAAACATGAACCGTCTTCAGATTCAACTGATCCGGATTATCGTAGCGTGGTTCAACTTTGACTTTTACAAGCACATGCTGCCCTTCCTCCATTAAATGCTTGTACCTGAGATAGTCTTCGGAAAACAATGAAACAGAAATAAAATCCACATAATCTTCAATCACGAACGAGCCGAAGGGTTTTCCGGTTTTCCCGATTTTATGGGTTGCGCTGATCACCGTGCCGGCAAGGCTAACTTCTTTGCCTTTGAACGGCAGAAGGTCGGCTTTCAGTTGTTCGGTAGTTACAGTAGCGAACTGACCGATCTCAAGACTGAACTCATCGAGCGGATGGCCGCTCATGTAAAAACCTGTGATTTCCTTTTCAAATCTAAGCTGCTCCCTTCTCGACCACGGGGGGCAATCGGGCAGTTTGAGGTCGACCATTTCAACCACTTCGGCTTCACCGAAAAGCGATTGCTGCGAACTCGCACTCCTCGAGTGAAAGTCGGTAGCATGTCTTAACACAGTTTCGAGGAAGGTAGTCTCATCGCCGTTTTCCTTATAAAAAAGCTGGGCGCGGTGCAAGCCTTCAAAACAATCAAAAGCCCCTGCCCTGGCCAGGGCTTCCATACAGCGCCTGTTGATATGATGAGATGATATCCGCCGTGTAAAATCAAAAATACTCGTAAATGGACCACCGGTTTTTCTTTCTCCTGTGATGGCCATTACCGCGGCTTCTCCCACATTCTTGATTCCTGCCATCCCAAAGCGTATTTCGCCCTTGCGGTTGACCGTGAATTTTGACTCACTCTCGTTGACATCCGGCCCAAGGACAGCAATTCCCATTCTCTTACATTCATCAAGAAACCAGGTAATCTCTTTAAGGTCAGTAAGATTGCGACTGAGCACCGCGGCCATGAATTCGGCCGGATAATGAGCCTTGAGGTAGGCCTGGCGGTAGGCCACGTAGGCGTAACAGGTTGAGTGAGATTTATTAAAAGCATAGTTGGCGAAGGCTTCCCAATCCTTCCATATCTTACTTACCGTTTCTTCACGAATACCGTTTTTCTTGCAGCCTTCGAAGAACTTGGGTTTAAGTTTATTCATCAGCTCTTCGATCTTTTTCCCCATCGCTTTTCGCAATGAATCGGCTTCTCCTTTGGTAAAGCCGGCCAGCTCCTGGCTAAGCAACATCACCTGTTCCTGGTAAACAGTAATGCCATAGGTATCTTTGAGATACTTTTCCATGGCAGGGATGTCGTATTCTATTTTCTCCCGGCCATGTTTACGGTTGATGAATCTGGGGATATACTCCATGGGACCCGGCCTGTACAAGGCATTCATGGCGATGAGATCTTCGATCTGGTTGGGCTTTAATTCCCTGAGATATTTTTTCATGCCATCCGACTCAAACTGGAATATGCCGGTGGTTTTACCCTGGCTGAACAGCTCGTAGGTAAGAGGATCTTCAAAAGGGATGTTTTCTATGTCGAGGTCAACCCCTTTCGACAAGTTGACATTGTAAACGGCATCTTTGATGATCGCGAGGGTCTTCAGACCCAGGAAATCCATCTTGAGCATACCTGCTTTCTCTATATGATCACCGTCAAACTGGGTCACCAGTAATTCCGACTCCTTACTGATCGCAACAGGGATATGGTCTGTGAGATCATCGCGGCCTATGATTATTCCGCAGGCGTGGAGGCCGGTTTGCCTTATAGAACCTTCCAGCGCCTCTGCATAGAACAGTGTATCAGATATCAGTTTGTTCGATGAAAGCCGGGCCGCTTTCAGTTCAGGGACTTCTTCATAGGCCGTTTTCAGAGTAATGCCCGGTTTGGCAGGAACCAGTTTCGAAAGCGCCATGACCTGGTCAATAGGCATCCTGTGAACGCGCCCTACATCCCTTATAGCCCCCTTAGCTGCCATGGTTCCAAAAGTAATCACCTGGGCCACCTTATCATGGCCGTATTTTTTCACGACCCACTTCAATACCCTGTCTCTTCCGTCTTCGTCAAAATCAATATCGATGTCGGGCAGAGAAACGCGGTCGGGATTCAGGAACCGCTCAAATAGAAGGTTGTACTTCAGGGGATCGACATCTGTTATGCGGGTGCAGAATGCAACCACAGAACCTGCTGCAGATCCCCGGCCAGGACCAACGGAAACGCCCATCTCCCTGGCGGCATTGAGGAAGTCCTGGACAATTAAAAAATAACCGGGATATCCCATTTTTTTAATGGTAGCCAGCTCAAAATCAATTCTTTCTCTTATTTCGGATGTGATCTCCGGGTACCTCCGATCAGCTCCATTGTAAGTTATATGCCGGAGGTATTCATCTGCATCGGTGAAATTTTCGGGCAGTGGAAAATCAGGCATTATCGGATCCCTGTTGAGATTGAACACCTCGATTTTGTCAAGGATCTCCATCGTATTTTCAAGCGCTTCCGGGACATCGGAGAATAAAGTGTACATTTCCTCCTGGCTCTTCAACCATTCCTGACCGGTATAGCGCAAGCGGTCGGGGTCATCCATGAATTTTCCGGTATTCACACAAAGTAAACGGTCGTGCATCCCGGCATCAGCCTCATTAAGAAAATGAACATCGTTCGTGGCAATCAGCTTGACTTTGTACTTTGCTGCCAGTTCAATCAATACCTTCTCAACTTCAATCTGCCTCTCGTAAACACTGGCATCACGCGTAAAATCAGTGATTTTATGCCGCATCAGTTCGAGATAAAAATCATCACCGAAAAGCTCTTTGTACTCTGCAACTGCAGCTTCCGCCTTATTTATATTTCCAGCCTGTATGGCCCTTGGGATCTCGCCTGCAAGGCAGGCCGATGATGCAATAAGCCCTTCATGGTACCTGCCGAGCAACTCCTTGTCAATCCTGGGTTTATAATAAAATCCTTCGGTCCATGAATAGGAGATCAGCTTTACCAGATTGCGGTAACCTGTATGGTTCTTTGCCAGCAATACAAGGTGTTCCCCTTTACGGTCAACAGTATCCACTTTATTGAAGCGAGTGCGCCTCGAAACATAGGCTTCACAACCAATTATAGGTTTAAAACCGGGGATCCCAGCCGCCGCCTCAAGAAACGCCTTAGCCCCGAAAAGATTCCCATGATCGGTTATGGCAACTCCTTTCATGCCCAGGGCAGATGCTTTCTTTACCAGTGCTTTGAGGTCACAGGCCCCATCCAGGATAGAATACTGGGAATGAACATGTAAATGAGTATAATTCAGCATCTTAATCAATAGATTCGGGAAAAATTATCGGAATTCAAAAATACCGGAATTATACTTCCCTGAAGTAATTGTTGAAAACTAAAAAAGTTCCAAAAATATAAATCAGTACTTGAAATCTTAAAGTTAATGAACTATCTTTGCTGTAAACTCCAAATAGTATGATACCTGCATCTCATTTTCATCCCTTGTCGGTGCACTTCCCTATCGCACTGATAACCATTGGATTTCTATTCGATCTGGTATACCTTTGGTATAAGAAGGAACCGTGTATGTCGAAGACAGGGTATTATCTTCAGATCCTTGGCATGCTCGGAGCTATTGCCGCGTGGGGAACAGGTTATTTTATTGCCGGTTCAACCCATATGGAAGGCGAAGCCATGGAAATAAAAGAGCAGCATGAACTTATGGCCACTATCAGTCTTGTTTCAATCATTGTCGCAACTCTTGCGCGAATTATCCTTGTTTACCAGAAAACCGAAAACACCTTCTATAAATATATCCCGTTTGGCTTGTCTGTTTTATCTGTCATATTTATTACAATCACCGGATTTCTGGGAGGAAAACTGGTTATTGATTTTATGATCGGAATTTAAACAAGACCCTGTTTCTTTATTCTCTGACTAAACTTAAAATCATATAGCATGAAAACCAAAACCATCATTTCATTGATCCTTATCTGCGGAATAGGGATAACGGCTTATGCCGGCACCGAAAAAAGTATCGAGAACCTGAAGGCCGCCTTCTTAGGTGAATCCACCGCATCGGCAAAATATGCCGCCTATTCCGGGCAGGCAAAGAAAGAAGGCTTTCTGCCTGTCGCTATAATGTTTGAAGCAACATCTAAAGCTGAAGCTATTCATGCACTTAACCATAAAGCGGTTATTGAGAAACTGGGAGGAAAAACCGATCCGGTTAATCCTGCGTTTACAGTTAAAACCACCAAAGAAAATCTCGAAGATGCCATCAAGGGAGAGAATTATGAAATGACGACCATGTATCCCGGTTTCATTGCAACCGCAAAAGAAGAGAATGCAAACGATGCCGTTAAATCGTTCCGTTGGGCCATGGAAACAGAGAAAAAACATGCCATGATGTACACGAATGCCTTAACGGCCCTCGGTAAAAACGATATCAAATCCCTGCCCAAAATATACTGGGTATGTCCGAAATGCGGTAACACATACGACCAGGCCAAACCTGAAGATAAATGTGCGTTCTGCTATACCTCAAGAGATAAATTTATTAAGTTTGATAAATAGTTCACATACCTTTTGGCAGATTAATATTATTTTACGACCTTTGCACCCCTGTTTAATAAACAGATCACGTAAAATTTATTCAATCACTCAATCAATCAATTAGGTATGCCAACCAAAATCAGGTTACAGAGAAGAGGTAAGAAGGGTCAGCCTTTCTACCATATTGTTATTGCGGATGGTCGTGCACCACGGGATGGGAAATTTATCGAAAAAATTGGCACCTATAACCCGTTAACCCGGCCAGCCGACATTGATATCGATTTCAGCAAAGCCATAGACTGGCTATCGAAAGGAGCTGAGCCAACCGATACGGTGAAGGCTATTTTGTCTTACAAAGGTGTTCTGTATAAAAGTCACCTTATAAAAGGCATTCAGAAAGGCGCTATGACCGAAGAGCAGGCCGAAATTAAATTCCAGGCATGGCTACAGGAAAAAGAGGCTAAAATTTCCGGCAAAAAGAAAGAGCAGGAACTCAGTGTTAAAGATGCAAAAAAGAAATTGCACGAGAACGAAATTAAACTGAATGAAGCCAAGGCTCAGGCTGTTGCAAAAAAACGCGCAGAGATTGCTGCCGCCCAGCATCCTCCTGCCCCTGTTGAAGCTCCAGCTGTTGTAGCACTCTCAGAAACTGCTGAAGCTGTGCAGACCGAAGAACCAAAGCAGGAATAAGCTAAGCGGTAGCATGTCACATGCAGAACAATGACTTTTATTACCTGGGTAAAATCCTGAAAACATTTGGTAATAAAGGTCAGTTGATGGTTTATCTGGATGTTGATGAACCTGAAAAGTATCAAAAACTGGAATCCGTTTACCTGGATGTTTATGGTGAACGGATTCCTTTTTTTATCACAAAAGTTGAACTGAAAAACAGGAATTCAGCTATATTCTCTTTCCTGGATGTTCAATCGTCTGATGAAGCCGGAGAATACGTGGGCAGTGAAATGTTTCTCCCTGTTTCCAGCTTGCCGGACCTCAGCGGAAAACAGTTTTATTTTCATGAAATTGTAGGATTTACTGTAATTGATACCCATCACGGCAATTTGGGGTTTCTGGAATCTGTGCTCGATAATCATCAGCAGGCCTTGCTCCAGGTGAGGTTTGGAGAGAAGGAGATTCTCATCCCTGCAGTTGACCAAATTATGAAGGAAATTGACAGGAAAAAAAAGATCATCTATATTGAAGCGCCGGATGGCCTGATCGAAATATACCTTTAAAATGTCTTTCCGTTTTCGCCATTTCCTGGTTGAAGATTCTCTGTCGGCTATGAAAGTCGGAACCGACGCAATGCTCCTCGGTTCATGGGTTCATCCTGGCAATGCCTCGTCAATACTTGATGTTGGAACGGGATGCGGTGTACTCGCCCTGATGATGGCCCAGGTTTCCACGGCTGTAATTGATGCAATCGACATTCACGGTCCTTCAGCAACTGAAGCCAGTCTCAATGCGTTTCACAGTCCATGGGCTGAAAGAATTCATGTCTTTTGCAAGACTGTGGAGGATCATTCACTGCCGCCTCATAAAACCTATGATATCATCATCTCTAATCCTCCTTTTTTCATTAACTCACTGAAGCCGGCGACAGAAAAAAAACTTTTGGCCAAGCATGAACATGCCCTCACGCTTGAGACATTTCTGTTAAGCTCCCTTAAACTGATGCACCCGGGATCTTCACTTTGCCTTATTTTACCCGTCAGGGAAAGACAAAAATTTACCGGCATGGCTCTGAAACAGGGCTTGCATCCTGTCAGAACACTCACTGTACAACCCATTCCTTCCAAAGCTCCCCACCGCGTATTGATGGAATTCAGATTTCAAAAAACAGCTGAACCCACTGAAGATGAAATGACAATTTACAAGGAAGTCAACCTGTTTAGTGAACAATACCTTGAGATGACTCAATATTTTCATCTTTTTAATCAGAAGAAGACCTGATGTTTTATACATTTGACGAAATTCTTCATGCCATGCATCGAAATTTCAGACATTTAAAACTATTTCTGTCTTTCATGTTGATGTTACTACTTGTTTGTTCCTGCAGAATGAAGGAGCATAAAGTGAAGATTGCTTTGTCGAAAGCCTCTGCAAATTACATTCAATGGCTTACAAAAGCTAATCCTGACATCGAGATAATCAACCTTTATGCACTGAATAAAAATGTTGCCTTAGACTTTCTCAACAATTGCGATGGACTGCTGTTGACCGGAGGCGAGGATGTTTATCCCGGGTGGTATGGGAAGGAAGCTGACACAAGCAGGTGTACCGGCTTTAACCTGCGACGCGACAGCCTCGAAATGGCGGTACTTAGCAGGGCTATGGAGATGAAAATGCCGGTATTCGGTGTCTGCCGAGGACATCAGCTTTTAAATGTTTATCTGGGAGGCAAATTGGTAATCGACATCCCCGCCGACTACAACAAAAGCCTTACTCACATGTGCCAGGATTATTTGCATTGCTTTCATCAGGTATATGTACTTAGGAACTCAGCCTTATATCAGCTTACCGGAATAGATTCAGCTTCAGTAACAACGAACCATCACCAGGCGGTTGACATTCTTTCACCTCTTCTGACGGTAAGCGCCCGATCTGCAGATGGCCTCATCGAAGGGGTTGAATGGTTGAATCCCGTAAGCAAGAATTTCCTTATCGGAGTACAGTGGCATCCGGAACGCATGGAAATAAGCAATCCACTCTCAGGCCGGCTTGCCGAGAAATTCATTAACGAATGTACGGCTTACAAAAACACAAAAAATAATTAATGAAAACTGTTTTCCTTCCCCTATATCTTTTCATTACAATATTCTTATTCAGTGCATGCACACATACAGAAAAAGAATATTATCCTTCGGGCGCTTTAAAGTCAGAAATCCTCGTGAAGAATGGAAAACACCAGGGAAAATCTGTATATTATTATGAAACAGGCGCTCTGATGATGTCATGCATGTATCTTGACAACAAACTGGATGGTACTCTTTTACGTTTTTACCAGTCGGGATTTCGCAAAGAACTTCAGACATACAAAGCAGGTGTGCTGAACGGGGTTGCACGGACGTGGGACAGGTATGCACACCTCCTCCAGGAAATGTATTATCTGAATGGGAAACCCGAAGGAACTTTCCAGGAATGGTATCCAAACCGGATATTAAAGGTTGACGGGCATTTTAAAAATGGAATGTATGAGGGAATATGGCTGTATTATGATACCTTTGGCAAGGTGACCGGACAGGGAGAATTTACTGCCGGACAGGGAACGCAGCGGGTCTATTTCGCTAGCGGACAAAGCAGTCAGCTCACTCATTACAAAAATAATATCAAGGAGGGTGATGAATTATTTTACCTGGAAGACGGAACAATATCCCGATGCGTAAAGTACCGGAATGGCATTGCATTGAGTGGAACTTTTTCTGATTCTTTAAAAAAATAGGTCAGAGGCCAAAAAATAAAGGTTTTGCTTGGTTGTTCGTGAAAATCACCTTAATTTTGTAACTGTTATTTAATTAACAATATTTTTGCTCTAAAAACTCATTAACGTGTCAATAATTTAAAACTGAATCACCATGAACTTAGAAAAAATCATGAGCAACCTGGAAAAAAAGAATCCGGGTGAAGTTGAATTCCTTCAGGCTGTACGCGAGGTACTTGAAAGCATTCAGGACGTCTATACCGAGAACCCTCATTTTGAATCGGCAAACATCATCGAAAGGATCATCGAACCCGACAGGGTGCTGACTTTCAAGGTCAGCTGGGTAGACGACAGTGGTAAAGTTCAGGTGAACCGAGGTTACCGGGTACAGTTTAACAATGCAATCGGCCCATATAAAGGGGGACTACGTTTTCACCCCAGTGTTAACCTCAGCATCTTAAAGTTCCTTGGTTTTGAGCAGATCTTCAAAAACAGTCTCACCACCCTCCCGATGGGTGGAGCAAAAGGCGGTTCTGATTTTGACCCCAAAGGGAAATCAAATACCGAAATCATGAGGTTCTGTCAGGGCTTTATGCTTGAGCTCTGGAAACTTATAGGCCCTGAAACCGACGTTCCTGCAGGTGATATCGGTGTAGGTGGCCGCGAGATAGGATTCATGTATGGTATGTACAAGAAGCTTGCCCGCGAAAATTCAGGTGTACTTACAGGTAAAGGTCTGAGTTGGGGAGGTAGCCTGATCCGCCCTGAAGCAACCGGGTTTGGAGCAGTATATTTTGCCAAAGAAATGCTCGCGACCAAAGGTGAGACATTTAAAGGAAAAACCGTTTGTATCTCCGGTTTTGGTAATGTGGCATGGGGTGCGGCCCTTAAAGCGACTGAACTGGGAGCAAAAGTGGTAACCATTTCAGGTCCCGACGGATATATCTACGATCCCGACGGAATTTCAGGCGAAAAGATTGACTACTTGCTTGAACTCCGCGCATCGAATCAGGATATCGTAAAACCATACTCCTACGAATTCCCTGGCGCACAGTTTCACCAGGGCAAACGCCCATGGGAAGTCAAATGTGATATCGCTCTACCCTGCGCTACTCAAAATGAACTCGGCAAGGATGATGCCGTCACTCTCGTGAATAACGGAGTGCAGTGTGTAGCCGAAGGCGCCAATATGCCTTCCACACCCGAAGCAATTGAAATCTTTCTCGAAAACAAGATCCTGTTTGCTCCTGGCAAAGCTGTAAATGCCGGTGGCGTTGCCACTTCCGGCCTTGAAATGTCGCAGAATGCCATGAAACTCAGCTGGCCTCTAAAGGAAGTTGACGAAAGACTTCATCATATCATGTGCAGTATTCATGATCAATGTGTGAAACACGGGAAAGATAAAAACGGTTATGTCAATTACGTAAAAGGTGCAAACGTGGCCGGTTTCCTCAAAGTGGCAAATGCCATGCTTGATCAGGGAGTTATCTGATATTCGTCTTCTTTCTTCGAATGGAGTTTTTAAATCCCTCTTTTCTTTTTGGCTTCAGCGCCCTCGCTGTCCCTGTGCTAATTCATTTATTCAACCTGCGCAGATACAGGAAAGAGTATTTTACAAACGTCAGATTCCTCTCTCAGATCCAGCTTGAGACCAGAAAACAATCAAAATTAAAACATCTTCTGATCCTGGCTGTGAGGCTCCTTGCAATTGCTTTCATGGTTCTTGCATTCTCCCGGCCTTTCATTCCATCGCCCCTTCAAAGCGGCCGTAAGTCAGGTCACCAGGCTGTTAGCATCTATGTAGACAATTCATACTCCATGGAGGCTAACAGCAGTGAAGGGAAACTTCTGGAGCTTGCAAAGAAAAGAGCCTCTGAGATCGTTGCTGCATTTAAGCCATCAGACATCTTCCAACTGATGACCAATGATTTTGAAGGGAAGCATTCACAATTTGTGAGTCGTGAAGAAATCCAGGGCATGCTTTCGGAGGTAAAAATATCACATGCTTCCGTAAGCCTGCCTGAGATCATCGGGCGAATGAATGATTTATTCACGCGGCAAAAAGAAAGCTCTCATACAGCATTTCTTATTTCGGATTTCCAAAAAGGTACAGCCTGTTTTGAGAACATCAAAACAGATTCATCGGTACATTATGTGATGGTACCTCTTGAATCGATCAGGCAGGACAACCTTTTTATCGACTCGGTATGGTTCTCAGCGCCGGTACACCGCCCTGGGCAGGCGGTGAGACTTATTGTTAAAATAAAAAACTGCGGCAGCGAGAAGCTCGAAAACGTACCACTTCGCCTGAGCATTAACAGTACCCAGAAATCGGTGACAAGTTTTACTGTAGAACCCGCCCAGTCAGTTGAAATAGCCCTGCCGTATACCGAAGGCGACAGTGGCTTTCAGCTTGGTAGTCTTGAAGTCATAGACTACCCGGTTATCTATGACGACATATTTTATTTTTCTTACACTATCTCTGACCATATCAATGTACTGAGTATTTACGGAAGGTCTCCCAACCTGTATTTACAGTCATTGTTCACTTCAGATTCTGTATTTAACCTCAGCGCTTACACTGCAAATCAGGTTGATTACAGTTCCCTTAGTAAACATAACATCATTCTGATATCGGGTATTGATGAACTTGCATCGGGACTTGCAGGTGAGCTCAGGTCATTCCTCGAAAAAGGTGGCTCTGTATGCATCTTCCCCCCTGAGAAGTCAGGAGCTGAAACATTTAACACATTTTTCTCCTCTATTGGCACATCGTTTTTGGGTAGGCCCGACACCATGAAACAAAGAGTAGCATCCATTGATATTGAGAATGTTATATTTAAAGATGTATTTGAGAAGGATGCTGCCGGAAAAATTACTTTGCCCGACAATGCTGATCTTCCTCACGTGTTCAAATATTATTCAATCTCGGGTGGCAGTGTAAACCCGCCTGATGTTTTGATGAGACTGCAAAACGGCTTGCCTTTTTTAACGAGCACTTCAGTGGGTAAAGGAACTCTGTATTTATGCGCCTCCCCTGTCGAACCTTCATTCACGAATTTTCAGCAGCATCTGATGTTCGTCCCGGTGATGTTCCGCATGGCTTTTCTGGCTCAGGCACAAACATCGCTTTACTATATTATTGGCCGGAATGAATCGTTCGATTTACCCTCAGATTCAGTGAACGAGAAGAACATGGTCAGCATAAAAAGATGGAACAACTCCTTTGAGTTCATCCCGGAACTCAAATCCTCAGGCCGGCAGGTGAAAGCGTATTTCAATGGTCAGATCAGTGAAGCAGGATGGTATCTGGTGAACCGGGGGCGTAAGCAGATTTCAGCTCTTGCATTTAATTACGACCGAAAGGAATCCGACATTAACTGCTTCAACCCAAAAGAAATTGAAGCTGCTGTAAAAAAACACAACATTAAGAACATCACGGTTCTCAAGCCCTCCGGACTTCCGTTCTCCAAGAAAATTGAACAATTAAACCAGGGCTTCCCGTTATGGAAATTATTTGTTATTCTGGCTCTTATTTTTGTGGCTGCTGAGATCCTGCTTATCCGGCTGTTCAGGTCGTAAGGCACAGATCGGGTAGGTAAAAAAAAATTGATTTTTTCTTATCATTTATTAACTTTACATCATGAAGACAACGATAAAAGCATTCGGGATGGTTGTGCTGTGGTGTACGATCACCCTCAATTCATTTGGGCAGAACCCCAAAGATAATCCTCCGACCCATAACGTCCCTCCAACTTCAACAGGGCAGGATACTACTAAGCCTGCCGACACAACTTCCTGTGGAACCTTTGAGTACGGCGGACAGGTTTATCACACGATAATTATTGGTACTCAATGCTGGATGAAAGAGAACATGAACCTGGGAAATTGGCTTGACCAGAGTCAGAACCAAACGCAGCAGAAGAATGCCACGGTTGAAAAATACTGTTACGGGAACGATTTCATAAATTGTGACCTCTGGGGAGGTTTATACATGTGGGAAGAGATGCTGCATTATGAGACGACTCCCGGCGCTCAGGGGATATGCCCTTCAGGATGGCATGTACCCGACAGCAAGGACTGGAAGCAAGTCATAAGGTTTCTCGGTGGAACGGAATTAGCCGGTGGGAAAATGAAATCGACCGGCAACAGAGACTGGTGGGTCCCCAATGTCGGGGCTTCAAATTCAAGCCAGTTCTGTGCTTTCCCAGGTGGTTATTTCGATTTTGTTACACAAACCTGGAATGACGTGCATAACGCAGCCTATTTCTGGTCTTCCGAAAGCATCTCTACCACTACATCTGTCGGCCTCCAGCTTATCAGAAAAGGCACGGAGGCAGAATTGTACGAGGAGTATAATCCCAGTGCGCTCTCACTGAGATGTATCAGGGATTAGAAATTTACTGCTTCCAGAGAAATACAGTTACTTTACAACAAAGCGGGCCTGTGTTTTTCCCGACGAGCTTGTAAGAATAGCAATATAAGTGCCTGGCAGATATTCCCGGGTATTAATTTCCACGTTATATAAGCCGGGCTTCATTCGGCCGTCGAGAAGATTCTCCACTTCCCTTCCATTTATATCGAAGATGCTGAGCCGGCACGAGCCTTCTGTTGAAAGAGAAATATGAATGTTTGACTGCCCCTGCGACGGGTTTGGAAACACGTTAAGAATGCCGTCCCTCGCTGGTGTTGTTTCAGCGATCCCAAGTGAGTGGGTTACCGATTGCAATACGACCTGCTGCACATGGGCCTTATAAATGGAATCAGCATTAAGGTAAGCCATCACGACAAAGTTGCAATTTTCGGCGATCCACGCCGTATCAACATGAAAAGAGCAGGTCTTGGTGAGAACCTGCTGGCCAGGCCATGAAGGGCCAGTGAGAGAATCACCGGCCACGCTGAACACAACATCCCTGGTTACCCACATGTTTATATAATTGTTCCGGAGCGGAAGCCCGCTGGGATCATCCGGGGTAGCACATCCATCCATGATCCGGTGAGTCCATTTGATATTGTTTTCCGTCACGAAAACGTTAACCTTGTATAATCCTGACATTTCTGAACCCAGGTTGGTGAAATTGACAGTAAAATCAACCTTACGAGTTGAAGCATTCCATGTTTTTGAAACAATCTGAATTTTTACGGGGGCTTCCGGACTTCGCAGATAGCGTTTAGCAAGTGAATCTTTGATATTTTCATACGAGATATCATAACCCAGTCCGTCCATAAAACCGCTTGGATCATATTTTGCATTGAAAGAATTATAAATGTCGCTCCCATGATAAACACCGAACTTCGATCATATTCCATGAAGGGCAACCACCACGGTTCTGGGAAACAGAGGTTGTGCAATCCGACCCAGGATAGAGTCCATACAGGAACAAGGTCCGCAGTCGGTGCTTGTAAGATTATAGATTAGAACATTTCTCGGGTTCTGCGACATCAGAAAACTAACAAGAAACAGCTGCAGAAGCAGCATTACGAATATTTTTTTTCATAGCTGATGACATTAAATTTTGATTTCATTTTACTAAATTACAAGAATTCCCTTACTCTGAGCCAGGCAAGAACAGAACAAAGGCTGATCGCGCCAAAAGAGATCAGTGAGACTTTATCGATCCACGACGACAAATCATCGCCCCAGAGGTCATGCATATTACCTCCAAGCAGAAGAAACCCGGCAATGGCCATAATTTTAACTGGTAAAGGCAAATCAGGGTACATGAAGAGAATAAGAACGATTGCAGGTAGAAAAAGGCAGAACGAATTTTCTCCACTAAAGGCAAGCAGGGGAATTAGCCCCATTAAGAATGACCATTCGGGAATTTCCCGGAATGAAATCCTTTTTCCTTTTTGCATTAAAAAGATCATCAGTCCGGCCAATATAATTAATACAAATGATTGGAAAGCCATAAATAGCATGGGTGTGTTGAGTAAGCCTCCCAGGAATGCATACCGCGCTATGACACTGAAAATAGTTTGATTTGCAGGCAGACTGAATTCCTGCTTATTCCCGAGTTCCACGACCACCTCATGAAACCAGGCCGCATATTGATTAATTGTAATGCTATAGGAACGGTAAAACAGCAGGGGGACAATGCCCAGGATGGCTAAGTATAAAAAAGTGTAAGCCAATTCCTTCCACTTTCCCTTATACACGAGCCAGGGCAGGAATATCAGTGCGAAGGGTTTAATAAAAAGACTAACAGCAATCAGGAACCCAGCCATCCCGGGTTTCCCATCCATCAGGTAACGCAAAGCCAGCAGATATAATATCAGCAGGATAAAAGTGACCTGTCCCAGGTGTAATTCCCTAAGGAAGTGAACCATTAGTATAAGCCCGGTCAATATTACCAGGTTGTTGACCCGGGATGGTTTTTCAATGGGACGAAAGCGGCTGACTAAACGCAGGGCCAGATGAATACATGCCAGCATAATAAAAGAATAAAACAGCCAGTACACTATTTTGGCGATCGCGAAAGGAAGAACTGCGAAGGGTATGAAAAACACAGCCGAAACAGGAGAGTATTTGAAGAGATAAAAATCATCGGCCTGTATCCTGTAAAGATTCTGGCCCTGCAGAATACGTGCCGCAGCTTTATAATAGACCTCGAAATCACTCAGCCAGAACCTTCCGTTCCACATCTCTGCCAGCATAAACAATACAAACACAAGGCCAACCAATACATATCCTATCCAGGGATTTCTTTTATAAGCTAAAACAAAGTTCATTGTTGCTGAATATTAGTCACCAAAAAAATCAATTTTCTTTAAATACTGCGGCCGAAGGAATGACTCTGCCCAAAATGCTAAAACTTGCATAAATCCCAAACATGGATGCATAATTGCCGTAGGACCAATCCCATAAACCACTATAAAAAATCGTGAGTGGCATTTTCTTTAAAAACGAAAACTCGATGCGGGGGCCTGCCGCATACATTTGATAATAACGAATGAATTCGGCTCCGAATTTCAAGGACTTCCAGGAATAAAACCCCATCGCATCCCAGCGGTAACGTTTTCCTCCGAATTCGAATGCTCCCATGAAGGAAAATTGTTTCTTCGCCAGAAAAATGATTGGTGAAACCCTCCAGATCTCCGTTTCATTTGACTGAAATCCTCCGATAAAACCAATTGTAATCCCTTTTACCGGTGTATAGCTCACGCCAACGAGCCCCTCCCCCCAACTGTTTTTCGGATAGGCTGTCACGTAAAAGTAAGATGTAAATGATATATGTTTATTGAACTGGTAGTTCCCCAAAAAAGTGATTACAGGCATCAGATCACCTTTATACACTATATTATACTGGTTGATCTTAAAAAAATTCTGACTTTCCGAGATGGCAGGAAACAGGACCAGGAACAAAATTAACCAACCAATCTTTTTCATCCTTTAACGGGTTGATCCGACTATTGTTTCTCGGGTATAGTAATAATAAATTCAGTGAATTCACCTTCCTTGGACTTCACTTCAAGTTTCCCCTTATGGATCTGGGTCACGATATCGAAGCTCATTGAAAGACCCAGTCCTGTCCCTTTTCCTGTTGGTTTGGTAGTAAAGAAAGGATTAAATACTTTCTCCAGCACACTGTCGGGTATCCCTATCCCATTGTCACGAATACGAATCTCAATCTTATCCTTGAGTTTTTTCGTACTGATGACTACTTCGGGATTAAATCCGGGTATCTGCTTTTTGGTTTTCACGTCCAGCGCAAAGCATGAATTATTCACGATGTTAAGAATTACACGGCTGAGATCCTGGGGGATGACAGCTGCTTTCCCGACTTCCGGGTCGAGGATTGTCTTTATGCTCGTATTGAAACTCTTGTCATTGGCACGCATCCCATGATAGGCCAGGTTCACGTATTCCGATACCATGTTGTTGATCTCAATCAGCTCGTACTCGCCGGTCCTGCCGCGTGAATGCTGCAGCATCCCTTTCACGATACTCTCGGCGCGTTTGCCGTGTTCGTGAATCTTCTGAACATTGCCCTTGATCATACCCATCACTTCGCTCGCATCGGCAAATTGATCCTTGGTGAGTTTATCCTCCACCGCCTTAAGAATGTCGAGCACCTCATCAGACAGCTCGGCCGAAAGAGAAGAGAAATTATTGACAAAATTCAAAGGGTTCTGGATCTCGTGAGCGATCCCGGCAGTAAGCTGACCAAGAGAAGCCAGTTTCTCTGACTGGACAAGCTGATCCTGCGTTTCCTTCAGGTTTTGAAGAGTCGACTGAAGGTCTTCAAGAATCCGGGTCTTGATAAATGCCGAAATAATATGTTCTTTGGAGTTCCTGATAAAACTGAGGTCTTTGTTATCAAATGCATTTCCCCTGGTCATGTTCTCAAGTATGAGGAAGGCCTCCACCTTATTCTCAACTTTGATGACCAGTACCAGCATCGACTTCGGTGTTTCCAGTACCGTCAGCAAAGGGATATAGTCCATCGATTTGAAATCAGTTTTCAGAAATATATCCTCGAAAATTTCTTCTGCATTTTTCAGATATCTTTTTTCTGCTTCATTCAGGGTTAATTTTACAGGTTCAAGAACCTGCATATCCCAGCCGAAACTCGCTTTGAATTTGAAAACGTTTAGTTTATTGTCATAGATCAAAGCCGTGGACTTCTCGACCGATTTGATCATTTTTGTCTTTTCAAGCAGGGATTGCAGCAGGTTCGAAAAATTTATCTCCGAATTGATGGCTTTTACAACGATGTTGATCTTTTCGAGTTCATCGTTTTTATTAGCCAGTTCCTGAGATTGTTTTTCTATTTCCTCCTTCTGCAGAACGACTTCTGCTGTGCGTTGGACGATCTTCTGTTCAAGAACCCGTTTTTCTTTTATCAGCTGGCGATTTCGGTACACCATGATCAGATAAATTATCGCCGATGCACAAAGGATATAAATAAGGTATGCCCACCACATCGTATACCAGGGAGCCAGGATTCTAAAGCTGAAAGTTGCTTCAGTCGCTACACGTCCGTATATGTTTTTTCCTTTAACATGAAAAACAAAGTTGCCTTTTGGCAGGTTCGTATACTCTTTATGAGTTTGTGTTGACCAGTCGGACCAGGTCTCTTCAAATCCTTCCAGTATATACTGGTACTGATTATCGCCTTTGGCCGAATAGAAAGGAGCTGCGAACTCAAATCGTAATGCATTATCCTGATGAGAAAGAACAGTGTTTTTCCAAGTTATGACTTGGCGCACACCGCCCGATTCACCGTAAAAAATAACGGAATCATTATGCGTGATGATACGGCGAATGAGAGTAGGATATGGATCCAGGTGGTTCATTGCAACGGAGGGATCGTATTTTACCAGACCATCGGGACCACCGAACCAGGTTATTCCGTTTTCTTCGGGAAGGATTGCCCAGATAACATTATCTGCAATAGGAAGAAAAGGTGAACTGACAGCCTGGAAGGTTTGCCCTTGCTTTATTAATAAATTTATATGGCTTTCGTCACCCGACGTCACCCACAAATTGCCTTCAGGAGTTTGTGTGATCATCGAGAACCACTGATTGGCCATCAAAGAATCCTCTTTCAGCAGGTTTACGGCCTTAAAGGATGAAGTAGCCTGATCAAAAAGAAATACGCCTTTAAGTGTTGCCACGCTCAGCTTCCCATTTAGAAGGTTGATTGAAGTCCCTCCCGTTTCGGGCAAGCCGGAGGATTTAGTATAAAAATCAATGGATTGCTTCTGAGGAGAGTACCGGAAAATTCCCCGGGTAAGGGTAGAACCCCATACATTCCCATCAGCATCTTCAATGAGGTCGTTGATCTCTTCCTCAGGAAGGCCAACAATTTTATTCGTCTTCCATTGTGAGTTCTGGTTTTGCATACAGACGAGCCCTCCCATTTCCCCGAGAAACAATTCAGAAGGATTGGCCCGGGAACAAACCAGCGACATCACAAAGCCTTCCTTTATCAGCCTTGCATTCAGATTTGAGACCGAGAATAGTCCCTGTGAGCTTGCAGCCAACAATTGGTCCTTGAACATACCTACCGACCAGCATGCAGTGATAATTTCGGGTATGGTGATAAAGCTGAACGTGCTTTTATCATAAGCAAAAAGCCCCTGGTAAGTAGAAACATAAAGCCGGTCTTTAAATCTGAAAATATGATTAACCGCCCCGTTCAGACCCGATTTGTCATTGAAGTAAGTAAGCCGGGCAGGCAGTTCAACCATAGCTATGCCATTATTCAATGCGGCCCAGAGAATATTGTTGTCATCGGCGAAGAGAGACTGGACATTCTCATTTTTAAGGTCAGATTTTTTATCGATAAGTTGGGTAATCTCACCGGCCTGATCCAAAACGATGATTCCTTTTCGTGTGGTACCAAAAGCATAACTCCCGTCAGCCAGTATAGCGCCAGCTGAAATTATGTTTTTCAGGAACAGTAAATCCGCCTTGGTTGTGAAAGGCTTGATGCCATCACTTTTCAAAAGGTACAAGCCCTGGGTGCCACTGGCAATCAGAATGCCATCCCGGCCATATGGTAACATGGCTTTGATTTCAATGGCTCCTGAAAACAGTTCACCGTTGATCACCGGGGTGGTCTCATTTCCCTTGAAAGTCACCAGACCTTGCGACCTGAGCTGAAGGTACATCATCTTGTTGCACGAGAATCCGTTGAGAATCTCGTCTTTCGATGTCCAGGTCTCAATTTTGCCGGAACGGTAAATAAGAATACAATTCCTGGTAATAAACACAACGCCTTCCGAAGTAATAAGGATCTGAAAAACATCCAGAAATGCAGGCGGCTTTTCTTTATGTTCAAAGAGACTTTTGAAATGAAGGTCCCCCTTTGAATCAGGTTCAAGTTTACCTATCTCACCTCTCGCCCCAACATAAATAGTTCCGCTGGAATCGGAAGCCAGCGCGGATATCCTTGTAATATTGGCTGTAGGAATAAGTTGCCAGAATTCACCATCATATTGAAGGATGCCAGCAAAATTGCCAAAATACATTACACCTCTCCGATCGCGCGCGACGGCAAAATTCTGGGCATGGGCCTTATATTCGCTGGCCGTATAATTCTTTACAAAAGGGTATCCTTTTTCGCCGGGATGTGAGGCCTGGGCCGTACAATATCCGAATCCTAAAGTCAGGAGGAATAGAATGAACAGTTTATTCATAATCCTTCGTTTATTCATTGTTTTTTATAATATAACCGGATAAACCGTTCGGTCAATCCAGGATTCCCTGCCAGGATCTCAAACAAATAGTCAAGGGGAACAACCAGCTGATCAGAATCACCTGATGGAAAGGTCAGAGTTCTTTCATCCTTATCTATAGTAACTTCAGGAGTCTGCCCGGATCTCTCTTTCATCGCATGGATACTCATCAGGAGATTCACAATCTCAATTTCAGCGACAGGGTTAAAGAAATCTGAGTCCTTCAGTGCGATCACATTTTCAAAAAACAAGGAAACATCCTTATTTTGACGTTTTTTAATAGTATTGAATGTGTTAGCCAGAACCAGAGATTGTTTTTTCTCAAATCGTATCAGGGTGTCATAATAATAACTGCTGCTGGTATTAAATAAAACCCATGCGGCAAGCTCCGACAGCATAATGTCGGGGTTAACAACATTCGCGGCAAGGATTTCTTCACACTTTTCGGGTTCTGAAGATGGAGTTTTACCTAGCAAATCGATAGCACATGCTTTTACCCATCGGTTTATCTTCGAATAATCCATGTTGATTATGTCGCACAGCCGGTCGATTAACGACATCTCTTCCTGGGGGAAGCGGATGCTGAACCTGTTTAGCCTTTCATTCATTGTGATATCTTCAAAGATAGGAAAGAATAATTCCTTGATATCTTGCGAGATCATCATATCACCGATCTCAAGGGCATAAATTTTGGCATTCGTGTCGGGGCTCTCGATATGCTCCCGGATATGCTGTATCGTTTTTGTCTCGTAAAGCAGTGACAACAGCAGAAAGACATTTTCCTTTTTCTCTTCAATCTCCTGAAGCAGGGCATTGCGGAGGGTCATGGTCTCGGGAGATGGGGGGATATCAAGCAAACAGGCAATCAGCCAGACCATGGTTTCCACCGATTCTTCAATGGCTTGTTTTATATAGGGGATTTCAGATACCGATGCATGGTATTCAAGGCTACTAAGTGAAATAAGCACCTGGGATCGAATATCCCTATCGGGGTATTTGATTTTATCACGCAGTAATCTGATCACTTTGTCACCCCCAATTGCTTCATAAATCTGAAGGATCTTCAAACGGGCCGTTCGATGCTCCCCGATCTTTTCAAAAAAACGGTCCACGTCATTCAGTATCGGTTCCCCGACGATCCGCACGGCGACCCTGGCAGCGCTTGCAAATTCAGGGATTATCAGATTTTCGATGATCAAAGGCCATAGCTCAAACCTCTTGATTTTACCTGAAGAAATGATGGCAGCTTTTCTTACCCTCTGATCAGGGTCTTTCAGCAGACTAAATAATAATTTATAGGTATTATACCGGCCCGAATACCCCAGCAGGCGTGCAACTCTGAGTCTGGTAGTGACTTCATGGGAAGCTGCATCCTCCACAAGAGAATCGAAAGGCATGTCTTCAGCCGATTTCAGGATTTCTTTTGTTTCTTCAACAAGGTTTTTTAGCTCAGTATCCATTTCCTGCTCCATTAAGCCTTTAATGAAAGTTAACGCAGGCACGAACTGCCGCTCCTGTATCTTTTTAAGAATAGCTTTCTTAACTGCTATTGGAGCGGTAAGGTAGGCGCTTTGGAGAGTACTTTCGATGCCGGCCGGTTCTATTTTTTCGAACAACTCGTACAATGACTGGAACTTCTCCGGTTCTGCCTGCGCGAGGGTATCGCGTATAAGTGAAACCATTGAACCGGCTCCCTGCTTTTCCAGATGCTGCGATTCAGCCAGTTTTGTTTTAATCATGTTTCGGTACTCAAGATACATCTTCCAGGCAATCCATATCCAGAATCCGAGGACCAGAAGGAACACGTAATTAAACTGAACCAGGCTAAATATAGATATGCTCGAGAGCAGCAGGATCACCACACCGGTAATTACGGTTCCCATCGCCTTGGGTATGCCTTCGATCTGATTCTGAAAAGGCAACCTCTGTTCCGAAGGTACAGGTTGGTATAAAAGCTGAAACGCGGGTTCATATACTGCTCCCCGGATAGAGCGTTCAAAAAGCCTCGCCAGGGCGATAAAAGCAAAAAACATACCTGTTGTTCCATACAGGGTTCCCGAAACAGCAGCTAATAATATCCCGAAAACCATTATAATTGGTAAGGCAAGTAAACTCGGTTTTAAACCGTATTTGTTGAGGATGCGCCCGGAAACCAGTTTGAAAAGCAGTTCCACGATAGCCACAGCGCCAAGAAATATCCCCAGGAACTTTGCGATAGTTTCCGGATTGTTGGCAAATTCACGCTTGGTCTGGGCAAGGAATAAGAAATCAACAAAAAGGTAGCTAAAGATCGGAAGCAGAGCCATCAGGGAAATCAGCAGAAAATAAGGCTTCTTTAAAAGGTTCCAGTAATTCCATTCTGATTTGACTTGTGTTTTCACAGGGGCCGAAGCGACTTTCACCATATTTAGCTGATCTTTGAACGTCGAGAAGATGATAAAGACCAGGATCAGACAGATAAACAAGGAAAAGGAGGCTAAGAAAAGAAGGTCGGGTGCTTTCAGGAAATGCAGAATGAATGGTATTGAAAAATAACCAATGATAATGGAAATAACTTCACCTACGCTGATCAGTCCAAAAATGCGTTTTCCCTGCCTGATGTTGAACAGTTTCCCAGCCACTCCCCAGAAATTAACAAGGCTGATATATACCATAACCCTGACCCAGGTGTACATAACAAAAGCAAGCCAACTGCTATCGTATGCCCAAACGCCGATACTGATTGCCAATACCGTGATAAAAACAAAAAGAAATTTAAATGTGACCTGCCTTGACAAGCTTGATTTCTTGTCAATGAGAGAAAAGATCCACCAGGCAAGATACACGATAATCCCTGAAGCAATAAAGGAAACAGGAATCATTTTTGGTGGAAAATGTTTCAGAAAAATAGCATTGGATGCAGTAAAATAAAACGTAAGCGACAGACCGATAAAAAACGAGAAAACCATCATGAGGAACACAGGTTTTGATTCCTCTGCACGGATATTCAATAGTTTCGTAAACAAGTCTTTCTGTTTCATCTACTCACTTCATTTCAAAAGTAAAGGATGAGGGGGAACTGTGTACTTTTCATTTAGATCATCTGTGGCAGGCGACCTCAGTAATTCCTTGATCTCCTCGGGCAGTTTCCCCTCGAAATCAATCCAGTCAAGCGGCCAGATATCACCTTTCAACCTCTGTTTTATCAGTTCATCAATAAGCTCTATTGTCATCCATGGGCCAATGCTTGTAATTTTATCAAGCAGGGTTAACAGGCTTTTCGGATAAGTTCCATCTTTCAGACAAATATTTACCTGAGAAGAAACCCCGACGATAGGTCCCATGTCAATTAATTCTGTAATTCCATGAATAACCAGTGGAGATGTTTTTAATCCATTGCGGATGGCATTCTGGAAGGGTTGAGTTCCGGCTCCTATTTTCTTCGGGAGGTCGGATGGATGCAAATTGTAAGCTCCCATCACAGGAGTGTCAAAAAGAAAGGAATCAAGCTTCTGTCCGAAACAAAACATAATCAGGATATCAGGATTCCAGATTTTATACATCGAACGGAAATAGTCTGTTTTTACAGCACCAGTATAACAAGGGATCCCAATATCCATACAGGAATTGATGATTTTATTTTTCAATTCAATTCGTTCGGAGGGCGAATATTGTGACCATATCCTCTTTTTCAGCGAAATACGGGCATTGGGATCTACCGGATCATCGGTAGCAACACCAACAATATTAAGCAATCCGGGATATTTTTGTTCAAAAAGGAAAAGATGATGAAGAACATTATCTCCGCAATTACAACTCAACATCAGAACAAGCCGCAGACCTCCGCCTGAATTTATTTTCGGCTTCAGGGGTTCATATAACTCGCCCCAAAGTGATTCTTGATCAATATGCTTATTAAATTCAGACATTTATGCTTTTCAATTAAAAATCATACGATAACTTTATCAGAAAATGCCGGCCTCTCTGAAGGATTGACGATGGACTGTTAACCCCGTCGGCAGCTTTGGTACCAGGATCGTAGTATGTGGTATTCAGAATATTATTGCAAATTACCTGAAGGTCCAGGCCCGGAACAATTTTGTTATTGGAATAGCCTATTACGCCGTTGAGAATAGCAGTAGCAGGAAAAACGGAAGTATTCAGGGGGACACTGGTGCCTTGGCCGGTAAGCCGGTTACCCACAAAGTTCAACCTCAGGTTAAGGTCGAGCTGATGAAAAAACACCTTATCAGCCCCCAGATTAAACTGGTTGCTCGAAATATCCCCTACCCTGTTATCGACGGGACCGGTCTCAGAATATGTTTGCCTGGGATCGCAAAAGGTGTAATTGAAATATGCCGAAAACGTCTCGATCTGGTATGTGACATCAGCCTGTACCCCGGTAATCTGAAATTCTCCGATATTCTGATTTTGGACTAATCCGGAATTCCCTGGCAGATTCACCGTGCCTACCACATTATATATATAGTTTCGGTAGATCGTAAGATCTGCATGGAATGCCTTGTTCAGGCGGAACCCGCCGCTGATCTCGAAATTCTGAATGTTTTCAGTTTTCAGAGAAGGGTTTGGGATACGGTTGCCGGCGGCAGAATACTTGGTCCAGTTCGACACATTCATGATCCCCCTGGAGTAGATAGCCTTAAAAGTGAATTTGCCCGGAGAATAAACAATAGCCACACGTGGACTTAGTTCACTGCCAAATCCGTCATTATTCCTGACCTTGTTAAAGTCATAACGAAGCCCGAAGGTGAATTTGAATTTGCGGAATGCCTGCAAGGTGCCTTGTGCATATACTCCGACATCCCATGCGTTGAACTCGTTCCCTCCTTTAGGTGAAGGTATGATCTGGGCCGAATCCTGGGGAGTCGGTGTAAGGCTGGTATAATAAGCGCCCTGCAGGGTGCTGTTCCTTACTTCCAGCCCCGAGACAAGGTCAAACCTTGAAACCGGACGCCATAAAACTTTAAACTCAGTACGAAGTTGTTTTGAGAGCTCAAACATATATAACCGTATCCATTCAGGAGATTTATTATTGACCAGGTCAGCGATTTTCTTATTGCCTCTGGCATAATTCGATAACGATACCAGGCTCGTCTCATCCGTCACCGCATGGATACGGTAGGTAGTAAGGTTTGAGAAGAATACTTTCTCGCTGATCTGATTCTCATATTTCACAAAGAAGTACGACAGCTGAGGCACCCAGTTAAATCCATTATCAGAGCCCGGCACATAAGTATCGGTATACTGTGTGGTTCCGCCCCTGCTGTATTTCCAGGACTGAAAACCTACAGTAAAATTGCCTATTTTGACTTTTCCGTTGATCAGCCAGCTGTTAGTAGGATTAGTGAACCCTACAGGATGACCATTCACCGACTGTGCATAGGCCGATTTATCGAGGTTTCGCGCTGTTTCCGCTCCGAGGGGTGTAAGTGAAAGCTGACTTGAGTCGGCCGAAAGCTGGTAGTAAGGATTAGTAAAAGGTAGTTTGTTGGCGATCAGATATTGCTTTGCTCCTTTGCTCATTCCCATAACCTTATTATAATCCACACTATTATATACTGCAGGATCATAATCAAAAAAACTCTGGCTTGACAGATCCATTTCGTCGGAATGGTAAAGTCGCCCGGTCACAGTAAAAGATACACTGCGGACTTTGCCAGAAACGCTCACATCGACGGTCCCTGTTTTGTATGTTCCATAGTCAACACTGCCGCTGATCCCTATGCTGCGACCGGGTTTGATGGCATCGACCGAATTTCGCATGATCACGTTGATCACCCCTGCAAAAGCATTGGGCCCGTACATTGTAGAAGCTGGTCCGTAAATGATCTCGACCCGCTCAATATTAGATAAAGGATACTGACGATCGATATAAGCCCAGTTTGTCCACAGGTCATTCTCCTCAATGCCATCGAACAGCAGCAAGGTCTTTTCGGTATTATTCTGACGGAATCCACGCTGGTACACATTAGCATATTCGGGGCCATAAAACATGGTGATATCAAAGCCGGGAACATCTTTGAGCAACTCGATAAGGTCATTATAGCCACGTTTTTTAATATCCTCACGGTTAACGACAACGATAGTAGCCGGGGCTTCATAGATTGACTCCGCCTTCTTCGAAACAGAAGTAACAACCTGAGCTCCGCCGCTGAGTTTAAGTGAGCCGACCAGTTTGATGAAAGCCGGTGGATCAAACAGATTGGCTTCATATACGGGGTTGATCTGAAGTAAAAATCCCGTTTGAACAGCAGCCTGGTCTGAAGAGTCCGTGGCCAAGTAAGTAATTGCCAGTAAACGGTAGGCTTCCACTTTTTGTTTCTCGTTGAATCCCTTCTGAATACATGGCTTCAACATCGAAATTGCATCACCGAACTTCCCGTTCTCATAGAATTTTCTTGCATCATTCAAGGTAACATCACTGCATTGCTGAGCCTTTGTATAGGCTGGGAATAAAATTACATGCAGGGCAAAGACTCCGAACAAAGAGAGAAAAACAAGAGGTAACTGTTGTTTATGCATAATTTCTTTTTTTCGTTTCTACATACGCACATAATCGGATTTTCTTACGGAAGATCTGTCCTTGTTTTTTTATAGGGGATGTCGGCCCCTACATATTTATCCCACTCTTCAGGTGTAAGGTTCCGTCTAAGTCGTTTCTCTAGTTTTTCTGCCATCCCTGAACATTCGGTTGAGAAAATTCTGATCGTTTTATCAGCGCTGCATGAAATCAGATGTTTGCTGTCGGGAGTGTAAACAAGGTCATATACCCAGAGATCATGTTTTTCGATGGAAACAGGTTTGCCCTCCCAGTATTGCATATTCCCTATCTTAACTGTCCGGTCATAGCTCGAAGATGCAAGATACTGCCCGTCCTGGCTGAAGGCAAGGGCCGTTACCCCGGAAGTATGACGGCCGATCAGCTCGATTGGGGGAGCAGTAAAATTCAGAGCATTCCATATCCTTATGGAACCACTCTCAAATCCGGCTGCAAGAGATTTCCGGTCATCACTCCAGCTGACACACAGCACAGGATCGCGCGAGGAGAATATTCTAGAATGGCTGAACACTTTTGACTGGAGGTCGATTAAGGTCAGACTGCCATCCGAGCCGCAAAAAACCAGGGATTTTCCCCCGGGATCAAAAGCAAGCGCATTGACCTTGTAACTGACCGAATCGATAAGGCTTTTCCTGAACAGATCATTGTCGTAATTCCATAGTAAGATCTTTCCATTGCCACTACAGCTTGCAAATTGGTTCTTTAAAGGGCTGCAGACCAGGTTGTTTATAACCGATGAATTTGCCTGAACAACCTCAGGTAATAATTCGGGGCTCCCCAATTTCCATATACAAAGCTTCCCGCTGAAAGTTCCTGCAACGATATATTTTGAATCGGAAGTAATGATTATGGAACGGAATTTCTCATTCCCTGTTTTAGGCATTTTAAGCAGAACAGGCGGTGCGTTCTGATTTAACGTCTGCCATTGATAAACAGCTCCGTCATCGCCACAGGAAACCAGCGTATTTCCGTTCTTTGACAGGGCCAGAGAACGCACTCCGTCTTGATGTGCCCTGAGAACAACCTGGTCGTCGAGAATTTGTGAGAAAGCCGCATAGATATCCGGATCGTTCTCCCTCCCTTTATTATCAATATTGAATTGATAAGCCTGCAAGGCAAGCAGAACAGGCAGGTCGTCTTTGACCATGCCCGCCAGTTGATTGGCTTGTATGGCCATGGTACGGGCGACCGAAAGCAACCTGAGACGCTGGGTGTTTTTTTCTGAATTTTCAGCCTTCACCCGTTCGTTTTCAGCAATCTGTTTCTGAGAAACAGCTGCCTGCTTCTGGATCTGAGCTTCATCGCGAGCCTGGATGGCCTCATGTGTCGCTTCATCGGCTTTTTGCCGGGCATGAACGGCCACACCAGTCTGTTGCTGTGCGATGACCTGCTGTTTTACAGCATATTGCCTTTGCTGCTCTGTGATGAGTTTTTGCTGCTCAGCGATCTGTTGCTGTTGCTCCGAAATTTTTTTCTGAAGTATGGCTTCCCGGCGCTGTTCTTCCGTTCGTTTCTTTTCGAATATGGCCAGCTTTTCTTTTTCGAGTGCGACTTTGCGACTGGCTTCTGCTTTAAACCGAAGGTTCAGCGAAATGATCAGAAACAGGATCGAAATTACCGAGGCAGCACCAAGGATTACTGCGAAGTTGCGTGCCCGCTTCAGGTTACGTCTTTGCTGCTTTTCTTTGTTCAAAAGTTCCAGTTCGCTTTGCCGCATACTATAATCGAGGAACGTCATAGACCTGTCAAATGCAGGGTCGTAGCGCATCGCCCAGGTGGCATTAGGTTTTGAATGTTCTCTCCATTGCAGGGCCAGCTGCAGTTCAGGATTAACCCATAAGCCCGATTGGCCTAACTGGTAAAGTTCGGCAGTTTTTGACAACCGGAGGTACAGCTGGGCTGACTGGCTCTCTTCTTCGACCCATTTTCTAAGGCGGAACCATACCCTCATAATACTTTCATGAGAAATATCTATGGTCGAATCGGGGCTCAGTTCGACCTGGGCTGAGGGCATCAGAAAAGCCCTTCCGGGTTCCCTGAAACCGTCGATAATCCGTATGATCTCTTCAAGTTTAGCATCAGCGAGCGTACATATTTCACTCAGCTGGGTGGGCCGTCGTGTGCCCCTGCTATCCTTGCTCACGTCGGTAAGCGCTTTAAATACTTTTTCAGCGTAAAATTTATACCTGTGGTCTTTCAGCTCAGCAAAAATCTCCTCAAGATGTACCGACAGCGCTTCGCTCGTGGTCCCTATCGCGGTATAATGTTCGATCCCTATGGCCTGATCCCCTATCCGGTTAAGGCTCCAGTAATCCCAGGTACGCATCAGGGCATGCTGCATGATTGGAAGCTGATCAGGGTCATCACCCACATCATCAAGCAAACGGTCAACCAATTCATCTGAAATCATGCTCTTTCCGAAATGCACCGGGCCGGTGATGGCAAGCCTGCATTCTTCGCGGTTCATACGCGGGACGAGATAATACCCTTTATTGATTGCTTCACTCAATCCCCTGAATTCTGTACAGTCGTCAAGAAAATCGGTACGCATTGAGAGTACTACATACACCGGAATCTCTGACTGACTGGTAGAATGGAGCATCATCTCAACAAAACCTTTCGCCTCGGTAATATTATGAAAGCTGGTCCTGTTTTTTTTAAACCTGAACAATTCTTCAAACTGATCAATGACGATAAGCCTGTAGCGCTCAGGAGATGCGCCCAGTTCGCCCAGAACATTCAGCAATCCATCAGAGCCTGCCCTTAACCGGGCTGCGATGAGGTCAGCATCGAGAGCAGGTGTCGAAAGAGCTTTCGCAAGGTTCCCGATAGGGTCATCGCCAGGCCTGAATATGCTTAATTCCCAGCTGGGAGCATAGAGCTTCGTCTTGTTCTTGAGCAAAGCCGGAACCAGGCCTGCCTTTATGAGAGATGATTTTCCGCAACCGGACGATCCGACGATAGCCAAAAAATGCGTATGAGTCAGTTTATCTATCAGTTCGTCTACCTGGTTCTCACGACCGAAAAAAAGTTCGTCCTCCGTGATCTCATAGCTCCTGATCCCGGGAAACGGATTTAAATGAAAGCTGGATGATCCCATGAAAAGTAAAATTTCTTTGTTCAAAAATAGATAAATTTATTTTACATAATAAAAATATAACATTTTAATCAAGTTTCACGATTTGCTCACTCAAGGTTAGTATTTCAGAGCATTGGAAGGGCTAAAACAAAAAAACCCAGACTTTCTAACATGTTGAATGTTAATCAGTCTGAGTTTAAGGTCGAAATTGGTCGGGGTAGCAGGATTCGAACCTGCGACCCCCTGGTCCCAAACCAGGTGCGCTAGCCAGGCTGCGCTATACCCCGATGGTTGTACGCTTCTTGCGGAGAGGGGGGGATTCGAACCCCCGGTACAGTTTCCCGTACGACAGTTTAGCAAACTGTTGGTTTCAGCCACTCACCCACCTCTCCGGGTAATACTGAAAACGGGCTGCAAAGTTAGAAATTCCTACCAATTCAGCAAAATAAATTTATATCTTTGTATTAAACTCATAAAACGCTCAATATGAAAGGAAGAACTTTTGCTGAAAAAATTTTTAATGCAGATAAAGGCGCTATCGTCTTTGCCAGACCCGATATTATACTCACTCACGACAACACCTCAAGTATCTTCAGTACGTTTAAGAAAATGGGAGGGGATAAACTTTTTAACCCCGACACTCTCCTGATCACTCTTGATCACAACGCCCCTCCTACCAATTCAAAGCTGGCCAATGAATACCAGGTGATCCGTGACTTTGTTGATAAATACGGGATCAGGAAATTTCATGATGTGGGCGATGGTATCTGCCATCAGCTGATGTCGTTGTATGCAAAACCTAAAATGATCATTGTTGGAAGCGACAGCCATACCAGTACCGCGGGGGCATTTAACTCGTTTGCCGCCGGTATCGACCGAACCGAGACAGCTGGACTCTGGAAACAGGGAGAAACCTGGTTTCGCGTACCAGAATCGATAAAGATCACCCTCACCGGCAAGCTGGGACAGGGTGTATATGCCAAAGACCTCGCCCTCTGGATTATCGGGATGATTGGATCAAGCGGCGCAGACTATATGTCGATCGAATATCATGGCGATGGCGTTAAAACCCTCGGCATAGCCGACCGTATGGTTCTGGCCAACCTGGCTTCCGAAATGGGAGCCAAAAATGCAGTTTTCCCGGCCGACGAAATACTTGACACATGGTTCGGCGTCAAAACCGAAGGTCTGTGGGCCGACCCTGACGCTACCTACCTCAATGAGATCAGTATTAACCTCAATGACATTTTTCCGGTTGTCGCCGCCCCCCATCACGTAGACAATGTAAAAGCCGTCTCAGAAGTCAGAGGAACCAAAATCCAGGAAGCGTTAATCGGCACCTGCACCAACGGCCGGCTGGAAGACCTGCGCGAAGCAGCTGCAGTCCTCAAAGGAAAGAAAGTTGCAAAATTCCTTCAGCTCCTCATCATCCCTGCATCAAAAGAAATCTACAAGCAGGCAATCAAAGAAGGCCTTATCGATATTTTCATGGATGCCGGGGCAAACGTTCTGGCTTCTTCCTGCGGGCCATGTCTCGGGACGGGACAAGGCATTCCGGCCGATAATTATAATGTAATCTCCACGGCCAACCGCAACTTCAAGGGAAGAATGGGAAACAATGCTTCGAATGTTTACCTGGCCTCCCCTGCTACCGTTGCCATGTCGGCCATCGCTGGCGAAATCACCGATCCCCGGGGGATCATCGCCAATGACAAGTTCCAGTACCACGCTCCTCAGAGTTCCAGGGTTGATATCAAAGAAGGTGAAGACCGCTATTCTAAAGGGACCTGGAACTATGCCGACGTAGATAATCTCAACACCGACCAGATGTTTGCCGGAAACCTCACGTATACTGTACAAAGCTCTGAACCAGACAAGATCATGCCCCACTTGTTCAAGGGATTTGACGACAGCTTTACAGAAAGGGTCAAAGCCGGAGATATCCTGATCGCCGGTTCTAACTTCGGTTGCGGCAGCTCACGGGAACATCCTTCGGTAGGTCTTTCATTTGCCGGGGTGAAAGCCGTAATCTGCAAATCGGTGAACCGTATTTTCTACCGTTCGGCTGTGAACCAGGGACTTCCGATCATACTGGTTCCAGAAGCCGTGGATGCCTTTAAACAGGGAGATGAGATAACCATAGATTTTGAACAGGGACTGGTTCATATAGGAACAAAAAAGTTCGGCTTTTCAGCCCTGCCCGACAAACTCATGGAGATTTTCAAAGCCAAAGGCCTTGTCAATTATGTAAAAAACAAATGAGAAAAGCCATATCCCTTGCGCTTTTCTTTGCCGGTGTAGCGTTACTTGTACTTATACTTATTTCATTTTTCCCAAAATACCTGGGAGCAATGCTGCTTCTGGCGCTGTTTCTGATGGGAGACCTTGCCTTATGGCTGACGGGGAGAAAATGGATCAGGCAGCAAAGCAACCGACTCAAATTTTTCCTCACCGGTTTGTACTGGTTGCCTGCAATAACCCTGCTCTGCCTTGTGGTTTTCGGGTTCATTATTCCGTTCACTACCTGGGACACTACCATCAAAGCCATCCTTTTCAGCCTTCTGCTGATGACCATCGTGGCAAAAATAATCCCCCTGCTCATCTCCCTCCTCACCTGGCTCGCCGGGCTTCTTTTATCAGTAAGGAACAAACCAGGCAGAGCCTGGCTCAGGAGGATTGATATCCTGGCCTGGATCTCCGGAGGTATGCTATGGCTTATACTATTGCTCGGCATGATAAGTTGGGTCTATGATTTTAAAGTTTACACGGCGGATTTCCGTGCTGCCAGAATTCCAAAGTCGTTCGACAACTTTCGTATCGTACAGTTCTCTGATGTACATCTGGGTAACTGGACCTGCCCGAAGAAACTGAGAGAGGCAGTAAACGACATCAATGCGCTCAAACCCGATCTGATTGTTTTTACCGGCGACATGTTCACCTTCTCTACCGATGAGGGCAAAAGGTTCGACACGGTCCTGAAACAGCTTCATGCGAAATCCGGTATTTATGCTATCATGGGAAATCATGATTATGGTGATTATGTGAAGTGGGGGTCCCCTTTTGCAAAACAACAAAACCTGATTGATCTTCACAGATTCTATTTGGAGATGGGATGGAACCTGCTTCTGAACAGGGCCGCCGTGATCAGCTCAGGCAAAGACAGCATCAATATTATCGGTGTCGAGAACTGGGGAGCAAGCAGGAGGTTCCGGCGATATGGCGATATTGACAAGGCTGAGAAAGGAATCAATAAAACCTTTTTTTCCATACTGCTATCCCACGATCCTTCTTACTGGGACAGCATTATCAGCAAGAAACATCCGGAAATAGATCTTACCCTCTCTGGTCATACGCATGGCGGGCAGTTTGGTATTGAAAACGGTTCTGTAAGATGGAGTATTTTATCGTCAATAAATCCGTTATGGGGCGGATTATACACTAAAAATACAAACGGGGTAAGTTCAGCATTATATGTGAACAGGGGCCTGGGGACTGTTGGTTATGCCGGAAGGGTCGGAATTCGGCCGGAAATCACGCTTATCATCCTGCACCCGGCGCAGCGATAAACACGGGTCTCTTTTTTAATTTACTTTGGCCTGGTAAATGGCTTGATTTCACAATTAAACATATCGCAGCAATTATCGCAGACTCTCTTGTACACCTTGAAATCGATCAGGTCAATATCAGGACTTTCATAGTCTGACTTTACAGGTTCCACGCGCATAAGGTCAGTACTGAGATATTTTTTATTACAATCGGCGAAAACAGTCACAACCTTTGCTACAGGGCCGATTTCATTCTGTATCTGCAAAGCTCCAAGAAAGTTGGCCCCCGATGAAATCCCCACGGCCAGCCCAAGTTGGCGGGCAAGTTTTTGAGCCATGATAATCGAGTCTCCATCGGCTACGGCAATGATGCGGTCAAGCTGATCCATCTTTACCAAAGCAGGGATAAACTCATCGGAGATTCCCTGTATTCTATGTGAACCGACTTTATGTCCGGTCGACATGGTCGGGGATTCAGCAGGTTCAAGCGGATGAATTCTTACTTTCGGGTTCATCTGCCTTAAAAAACGGCCAACCCCCATTACAGTACCACCGGTACCCACGCCGGCAACGAATGCATCAGGTATAACTCCATGATAGGTCAGCTGCGACCAGATCTCCGGCCCGGTTGTCCTCTCATGTGCCTCGGCATTGGCTTCATTGGAAAATTGCTGTGGAAGAAAGATATTCGGTTCCTTTGATGCAATTTCTTCCGACAGCCTGATACTGCCGAGAAAACCTCCCTGCTCCTTTGAAATCGGGATAATCTCTGCCCCGAAACTTTTTATTATATCAACCCTTTCCTTGCTCATCCAATCGGGCATAATGATCCTCACTTTATGGCCCAACGCCCTGCCAATAGCGGCAAAGGCAATCCCCGTGTTTCCACTCGTGGCTTCAACAATGGTATCGCCGGGCTTGATACGGCCTTCATGATAGGCTTTCTCCATGATGTACAGGGCCATTCGGTCTTTGATACTTCCCGTTATATTATAATGCTCTGATTTGGCATAAATAGTGCGCTTCTGGCCTTTGTAATTAAAATTTATGACGAGTAAGGGAGAGTTGCCGATGAGCCGCCAGAGATCTCTAAATCGCAAGCGGAAATCATTGTCGGCATGAATATTAAGAATGGGCATAAAACAAGAGTAAATGAAACAAAAAACAGAAAAGATGATTGCAAAAATACGGATTTTCTGTTAGTGGGCTTTGGAGACCTGAATAAATGTAACTTCGATATCTCCCCCCTGGGGATACAGGCTGATATAATCATTATCGACTCGGTACCACACGTCCTGTTCCCTCACGCTGATCAGCCTTTCATTCACTTTACCGTCGATGCTCAGGTTTCGTATAACAACTCCGCCCGAAGGCTGTTTGTCCTTGCCATACCTGAGTAAAACACTGAACGGCTTGCCTGACAGGTTTCTTAGTTTAATATAAATAAAATTATCCTTTCGCGATGCAATATTGACCGGTGTAAATGGGAAGCGTTTTTCCTCATTTGATCTGATCGTGACTGCAGAGTTCATAACATCCGAAATAGCATTCTCTGAGATGGTCCGATGGATCCTCGCAATCATTTCTTGCGGATAGCTCTCCATCGGCAGCAGAACAGAGGCATTGGTATATGCATCAATCGCCCGGTCAAATTCAAACCCATTATAGAATTTATCCGCTTCGGCAATAGCAATGTCGTATTTCCCTTTGTTGGCACGGTAAATGCTGTCAATCACTGAATTTACCCTTTTAAGGCGCTCCCTGGGGTACGCTTCCTCGGGAAACAGGCCAGTAGCCTGCTGAAAAAATTCCCTGGCTTTACCGTAATCTTTGCCACCCAGTGAATTGTCACCTTTAAGCACCAGGTCGTCAAAGGTCTTCTTCCTGCCCTGAAGTTCCATGAGCTTGTTATTGATCTCCTCAACCTTATTCTTGGCATACTGCTCACCGGGCTTTATGGTCAGGGCATTTTCATACTCGGTACGGGCCTCCTCCCATTTCTTCTCAAGCAGCATCTGATCAGCCTTGGCAACTGAAGCCTTGTAGGCTTCCTCTTTAGCTTTTAACTCAGCAAGTATGGTATTGATCTCTTTTATCTTATCCTGCGGATATTGTTCTCCCGCTTTGATACCCAGGGCGGCAGTATATTCAGTCTTCGCCAGCTCATAGGATTTTGAAGCCAGCAGCTGATCTGCTCTTGCGACAGAGGCTTTGTACCTGCTTTCAATCGTTGCCTTTTGCTGGGCAATATCGGCCACTGTCTTGTCTATCTCAGTGATCTTTGTTTTGAGGTAAAGGTCATCCGCCTTATACTCAAAAGCTTTCTGGTATTCAGCTTTCGCCTGTTCAAATGATTTTGCGGCAAGCAGCTTGTCGGCATTGGCAATCACTACAGCATAGGCGCTGTCCCTGGTTTTTCGAGCGGCAAGATCAGCCAGAGCTTTTTCAATTTCGCCGATCTTTATTTTTGGATATTCTTCGGATGGCTTTAATTCGGAAGCCTTAGCGTATTCTGATTTAGCCTGGGAATACGTTTTTGAAAGCAGTAATTGGTCGGCATTCCTGAGAAAACCTGCATACTGCTGGTCGAGGGCCTTCTGCTTTTGGACTGAGTCGGTGACGATTTTATCGATCTCGGCGATCTTTGCTTTCGGGTAGGCCTCTGCAGGTTTTATCGTTAAAGCGGCTGTGTACTTTGCCTTGGCTCCCCCAAGAGAATGACCCGTCAGAAGCTTGTCCGCCTCAGTGACCGCATCCTGGTATTGCTTGTCGAGCGCCTGTTGCTTTGCCAGGTTCTCTTTCTCGAGAGCCTGCTGCCTGGCCAGGTTCTCTTTCTCCTGAGCCTGCCGCTTCTCCAGCTCGACTTGGGCCGTATTAATCACAGCCAGCTTTTCTTTGGAATAGATTTCGCTTGGTTTTAGTGTCGATGCCTGGGTAAAAGCTATTTTCGCCTCGGCATATTGTTTTGCAGCAAGCAGTGAATCCCCTTGTTTTACAGCCGCCTTATAATCTTCATCCAACTTCTTCAATCGTGCCAGCTCGGCCAGCTGTTTATCAGACTCCGATCTCGCGATGCTGTCGATGCTTGCAATACGTCTTTTGGGAAGCGCTTCTTCAGGTTTCAGAACCGTAGCTTTCTGGTACCCGGCTCTGGCCTGCTCATACGATTTTGCCTTGAACAAGGTTTCACCTGATGCCAGTGCGGCGGCGTATTCATCGTCTAGAGTTTTTTGCTTTGCCAGATCAGCCAGTGTTTTGTCAATCTCTGCAATCTTCCCGGCGGGGTAAACTTCTCCCGGTTTTAATGCGAGTGCCGCATTGTACTGGGCCTTTGCTTCAGAATAGGATTTTGCGGCAAGTAATTTATCAGCAGCAGTAATAGCCGCAAGGTATTGTTTGTTGAGTGCCTGTTGCTTTGCCAGGTTCTCTTTCTCGAGAGCCTGCTGCCTGGCCAGGTTCTCTTTCTCCAGAGCCTGCCGCTTCTCCAGCTCGACCTGGGCCGTATTAATCACAGCCAGCTTTTCTTTGGGATAGGTTTCGGTCGGTTTAAGCGTCGCTGCCAGGGTGAAAGCTGTCTTCGACCCGGCATACTGAGTCAAAGCGAGCAATGAATCCCCTTTTTTTACTGCCGCCTTGTACTCGTCATCGAGTTTCTTTAGCCGCGCCAGCTCGGCCAGTTGTTTATCAGACTCTGATCTCCCGATACTGTCTATACTTGCTATACGTCTTTTGGGAAGCGCTTCTTCAGGTTTCAGAACCGTAGCTTTCTGGTACCCGGCTCTGGCCTGCTCATACGATTTTACCTTGAACAGGGTTTCACCTGATGCCAGTGCGGCGGCGTATTCATCGTCTAGAGTTTTTTGCTTTGCCAGATCAACCAGTGTTTTGTCAATCTCTGCAATCTTCCCGGCGGGGTAAACTTCTCCCGGTTTTAACGCGAGTGCCAGATTATACTGGATTTTTGCTTCAGAATAGGATTTTGCGGCAAGTAATTTATCAGCAGCAGTAATAGCCGCAAGGTATTGTTTGTCGAGTGCCTGTTGCTTTGCCAGGTTCTCTTTCTCGAGAGCCTGCTGCCTGGCCAGGTTCGCTTTGTCGATGGCCTGCTGCTTCGCCAGGTCGGCCAGAACAGTATTGATCAAAGCCAGCTTTTCTTTGGGATAGGTTTCGACCGGTTTAAGTGTTGCTGCCTGAGTGAAAGCTGTCTTCGCCCCGGCATACTGTGTCAAACCCAGTAAAGAATCCCCTTGCTTTATTTCCGCCTTGTAATCTTCCTCTATTTTTTTCAATCTTGCAAGCTCGGCCAGCTGTTTATCAGAGTCTGATCTCCCAATGCTGTCAATGCTTGCTATACGTCTTTTGGGAAGCGCTTCTTCAGGTTTCAGAACCGTAGCTTTCTGGTACCCGGCTCTGGCCTGCTCATACGATTTTGCCTTGAACAAGGTTTCACCTGATGCCAGTGCGGCGCCATATTCATCATCGAGAGCTTTTTGTTTTGCAAGTTCAGCGAGAGTTTTGTCTATTTCCGTGATCTTTCCCGCGGGGTAGACTTCTCCCGGCTTTAATGCGAGGGCCGTATTGTAACGGACTTTTGCTTCAGAATAGGATTTAGCCACCAGCAATTTGTCTGCAGCAGTAATGGCCGCAATATATTGTTTATCGATTGCCTGTTGCTTTGCCAGCGTTTCTTTCTCGAGAGCCTGATGCTTTGCCAGGTTCTCTTTGTCGATGGCCTCCTGCTTCGCCAGGTCAGCCAGGGCTGTATTGATCACTACCAGCTTTTCTTTGGGGTAGGATTCGGTTGGTTTAAGTGTCGCTGCCAGGGTGAAAGCTGTCTTCGCCTCGGCATACTGAGTCAAAGCGAGCAATGAATCCCCTTTCTTTAATGCCGCTGCATAGTCATCTTCCAGCTTTCTCAGGAGGGCAAGTTCAGCAATTTTTTTTTCGGTTTCCTTCGCCCTGGCAGCGGCCGAAAGATTCGCCTCCTGCCCGGCAATCATAGGTTTGACCTTTTCGAGCATCTCTTTCGGATAATTTTCACCCGGTTTTACCCCTGACGCAAGAGTATAATAATCTCTGGCGCCGGTAAAGTTTTTATCGATATAAAAGCTATCGGCAAGACTGATGTATTGTTCATAGTCTTTCTGGGTCCTGCCAATCTTTACAAGCAAAGCATCAATCCCCGCAATTTTATTTTTCGGATAAATCTGGTCAGGTTTAATCTTTGATGCGCTTTCATAATCCTTCCTCGCCGCGATATACGACTGACCCGATAACAGCTGATCGGCGCTTGCGATAAGCTTTATATACGCTTCGTCCTTACTCCTCTGGGCTGCAATCAAGGGAAGCAGCTCAGCAATCCTGTCTTTCGGGTATTTCTCCTGGGGCCTTATCTTAGATGCATTCTGATATTCAAGAAGAGCCGGCTGCCAGTTCCTGTCCGTGTATAACTGATCGGCATTTCTTATTGCTTCCCCGTACAGCCCTTCCTGCATCTGCTGATCCACCATGATTTTCACGATCTCATTGATCTTCTGTTTCGGGTACTGCTCAGAAGGAATAATGTGCGATGCATTCTCATATTCGGCTCTTGCCCGCTCATAATCGCCTGCTGCAAAAAGCCTATCGGCGTTGGCAACCGCAACATCAAACAAGGTATTTGAAGCTTTCTGAGAACGGATAAGTTCCATCGTCTTTTTAAGCTTTTCCCGGCCAAGGGAATCGGTGGGGATCAGATTCAGCGCAAGCTGGTAATACGCCTTTGCATTGAGGTAATCCTTTTTCTGAAAAGCGGCATCTCCCGAGACAAGCGATGCCTGAAAATCAGACCGTTTTTTATTATTTTCAGAGATAATTCCCCTGACCTGAACAATTTTAACCCCTACAACTTTGTCGGCCGGCCGAATCTTTCGGGCTCTTTCGAGCTCGGCAAGACATGACTCAAATTTGTTTGATTTCAATAAAATATCTGCTTGTTGCAGAAGATTGGTAAAGACGGTGTCTGAAACAGGGGGTTTGCCTTTAATCAGGGTGTCTGGAAAACTGATATTACCTGATTCTTTCTCAGCATCATCCTTCTTGAAAAGCCCGTGGCTAGTAAATAACTCTAAGGCCAAAGCAGTAAAAGCAGTAAAAAAAAGAAGAATAAATAATAACTTAACTTTCCGGGAACGTAATTTCATGCAATACCTTCAATTTTTATTCAGAAAATGTGAAAAGGCTGTTTTTTCTGACATTATATAACGTAACAATCAGGGAATAATTTTATTCTATAGAATAATCGAGCCATCGTGGATCGTCAGTTTTCTGTCGGCCATTCCTGCCAGTTCTGTATTATGAGTCACGATGACGTATGTCTGCCGGAATTTTTCGCGTAAACTAAAAAAGAGCTTATGCAATTCTTTGGCCGAATTACTGTCGAGATTACCCGAAGGTTCATCAGCCAGTATTAAACCCGGATCATTGATCAATGCCCTTGCAATTGCAACCCTTTGCTGTTCCCCTCCAGACAATTCTGAAGGTCTGTGTTTAAGCCGTTGCGACAGCCCAAGTATATTCATCAGTTCCTTAGCCTTGTATACTGTTTCATTTCTTGATCCACCCCTGATAAATCCGGGAATACAAACGTTTTCAAGGGCATTGAACTCGGGCAGAAGATGATGAAACTGAAAAACAAACCCTATATGCTGATTCCTGAACCCTGAAATTTTTTTATCGGAAAGACCGTCAACCCTGATACCATCAATCTCAATAAAGCCCGAATCGGCCTTATCCAGTGTACCTAAAATATGTAAGAGTGTGGATTTCCCGGCTCCGGATGCCCCGACAATAGAAATGATTTCACCGTCATCAATCCCGAGGCTTATCCCTTTCAGGACATTAAGTTCTCCAAATGATTTGTATATATCCCTGGCAATGATCATAAAAAAATAAAGGGCAAAGTTAATAAAATCCGGAGGATTGAAATATTTTGTAATTCGGAATCAAAGGGTTACTTTTGGCAGCAGTAAACTTAGACCTATGAACCTGCATGAATATCAGAGTAAAATCATTTTAAAACAATACGGAGTGCCTGTTCCTGAAGGCGGACTGGCGAACACACCAGATGAAGCATACAAGGCAGCAGAGATTCTAAAATCCTCAATTGGGGCTGATAAATGGGTGATCAAGGCACAGATCCATGCCGGTGGTCGAGGGAAAGGTGGCGGAGTGAAAGTTGCAAACACTCTAGATGAAGTAAGGTTATACGCCGATCAGATCATAGGGATGAGGCTTGTAACCCCTCAGACAAGTGCTGAAGGGAAGCTCGTAAGAAAGATTTATGTTGAGCAGAATATTTTTTATCCAGGGCCCACCATACCTTCCGAGATTTATCTGAGCCTGCTGCTGAACCGGGTCTCAGGTCACATCATCATTATGTATTCTCCCCGTGGCGGCATGGATATTGAAAAAGTTGCAGAAGAAACTCCCGACCAGATATTCACCGAAGAGATCGACCCCTCGCTTGGACTTCAGCAGTATCAGGCAAGAAAAATTGCATTCAACCTGAACCTGAAAGGGGATGCTTTCAAGAACATGATCCGCTTTATGACTGCCATCTACCAGGCATATATTAAATCGGATGCTTCACTCATCGAGATCAATCCTTTATTTAAGACCTCCGATGACAAGATCCTTGCAGCTGATGCGAAGATTGTGATCGATAACAACGCTTTATTCCGCCATCCCGATATCGCCTCGATGCGTGACTTTGACGAAGAAGACCCCATTGAAGTTGAAGCTTCCCGTTATGATCTCAATTACGTGAAGCTCAGCGGGAATGTTGGATGTATGGTAAATGGCGCCGGGCTTGCCATGGCCACCATGGATATCATTAAACTTTCGGGTGGACATCCTGCCAATTTCCTTGATGTGGGGGGAAGCGCCAACGCCAAACGCGTAGAGGAAGGATTCAGGATCATTTTAAAAGATCCTGAAGTAAAAGCCATTCTGGTTAACATTTTTGGAGGGATCGTTCGCTGTGACCGCGTGGCCCAGGGAATTGTAGACGCATATAACAATATCGGCGACATTCAGATACCGATCATTGTAAGGCTACAAGGCACGAATGCAATAGAAGCAAAAAAACTTATTGATGAATCAGGTCTGAAGGTTCACTCGGCAGTAAGTCTTGAAGATGCCGCTAATCTGGTTAACACAGTGCTGAAATAAACCTTGATTCCTCTTCCTTCTCGAATAAAAGAAGCCGGAGCTTTTCCAGGTCAGCAAGAGGAGACTTCTCAAAAGAAAAGGAGCTGAGGTCAATGCCCAGGTTCCTGAGTTGTGACTGATCATAGTTTCCCTGAAGAAACTTCATTAAATGCTCCTCATCCGTACCAGGATATTTTTTTTGATTGGCTTTCAAAAATTGAAGTATCCTTAATCCATCGAATTTCTCGTGACAGGCTCTGACAAAATTCTCGGCCGTTTTAAAATTCTTTCTCAGCAGCTCAAATGGATCTTTCTCCTTGAGTAAAACTGAAAGAAACTTCACGACAGGAGTGGTTTGAGTGTTTATAAAAAAAGAAGGAAGCATTTCATAGGTTTCCCATATTTCATCGAATAATTCCAGAGGGTAAATGGGATAGCTGCTCCAGTCGCCTGAATCGCCTTTGATCATGGCCGGCCCTGTACCGAAAAACACCCGGTCGCTGAACCTGGCTTCGGGAAACACTTTCTCATCATTCCAGAACAACATCCTGCCGTATTTCCTGAGTTTTTGAAGAAAATAAAAATCTTCACCGCTGGTTTTCGGGGTCATCCCTCCCACCGCCTGGTATGCCCAGACAGGGCATGCAATGGCCGAACCCAGCGCGGTAAATGTATACGGGCTTGCAATACGCCAGAGATTCAGCTGGTAATGCCTCATATAGATTTCGTACCTCAGTATGGCCCTGTATGCCCTTGGGTCTTCGGCAATCAGATGAAAGTATGGAGCTGCAAGGGCAACCGCATCGCGGTTATTATAAAAATTGAGAGCCACCGAGAGAAAATAATTCTCATTAAAAGTTGTATCAGCATCAAGGCTCAGAATAAGGTCAGAGGAATCAGCATGGCATATGATCCGGTCCATGATCACTTTGCGGGCCCAGCCTATCCCGTAATTTTTCTTATCCCATCCATGACCCCGGGATGCATGATCAATAATTTCATAGGTCAAAGGGCTAAGGGTCTTGAGCCACTCGAGGGTCATTTCGTTGGTGAGGCAGATTTCTGATTTACATGAATCATCCCACCAGGCCTCAGGTTGATTAACACAAATATAAATCCTGTACCTGCTGAATGTTTGCCCGGAAATGCAATCCACGAGGCGACGCAGAAACTGCGGCTCGTTCATGACCGGCAGGGCAACACGGATGAATGGCAGGGTTTTCTGAAAATCCAAATCAGCGGTCGATCTTTAGTTTGTCAAACATTGCATTATCCTCAATTACCTCGACAGCTTTGAGCACCTCATCATCGACCTGATTAGCAACCTGATAAAATGAACTCAGGTTCCACAATTTCTCAGCAATAAGACCTTTGATCTGCGATCTGATGAGTTTTTCGGAAGCTCCGTACCCTTTTTCATCAAACTTTATCCCTTGTTTTTCTGCTAGTTCAAAAAACGGTTTCAAAAATGATTCATCCATCATGAAGGATTTGTCAAAAAATACAAAATCGGGATACGAGGTCTGTAAACTCTTCCGGTTCTTATCAACATAATCTCCGACAAAGAGATTGATCACATTTTTTCTGCGAAGGTCCAGGTAGTAATCTGAAATAATCGTTGAGTCCCATGGAATAAACACATCGGGCATGATTCCGCCACCACCATACACTACTCGTTTCTTAGATGTATAGAATTTAAGGGAGTCTGGAAATTTAATGCTGTCGGGATGAATCAGTTCTCCCCTCTTCACTCTTTTTGCAAAATCCATATAATATTTATCAACCCCTTCGGCATAAGACTTTTGAATACAACGTCCTGAAGGAGTGTGATACCTCGCCGTTGTAAGCCTTACCTGCGAACTGTCGGGAAGCGAAAATGGCCTCTGAACCAATCCTTTGGCGAAGGACCTTCGGCCAACAATCACGGCCCGGTCCCAGTCCTGCACTGCTCCGGCAACGATTTCACTGGCTGAAGCAGAATTCTCGTTAATCATAATAACCAGTTTGCCTTGTTCAAAAAGGCCTCTTGAACTTGATTGATAATCTTCCCTCGGGCTGTGCACCCCTTCGGTATAGACTATTAGTTTTCCGGCACCGAGAAACTGGTCAGAAAGGTCTATTGCCGTGCCCATATACCCACCTGAATTATTGCGAAGATCGAGAATAAGATTCTTCATTCCTTTAGCCTGTAAGGCAATAGTAGCATCAATAAACTCCTGCATGGAGGTTTGAGCAAAACGATTCAGGATAATATATCCGGTTTCGGGTGTAATCATATAAACCGCATCGATGCTGTTGATGGGAATCTTATCGCGGATAATCGAAAAATCAATCAGCTCTTTCCTGCCTGCTCTTAAAATGGCGACTTCCACTTTTGTCCCTTTCTTGCCTCTGAGGTGATCAAGAACAAACTGATTGGTGACAGTTTTACCGGTAGCAGACTGACCATCGATGGTAATTATCTTGTCGCCCGACATCACTCCCAGTTTTTCACTCGGCCCTCCTGAGATAGTATGGACCACATTGATCGTATCGCGAAGGATCTCAAACTGTATACCCACTCCTTCAAAATTCCCTTCAAGCGGCTCATTGGCGCGCTGTACGTCCTTCTTTGAAATATACATCGAGTGAGGGTCAAGCTCCTTTAACGTCTCAACAATCGCCTTTTCAACCAGTTTACTGTTGTTTACAGTATCCACATACGCAAATTCTACCATCTGCATAAATGCGCTGAATTTTTTTAAATTGGAGTAAAGATCCTTCTGGTTCTGTGCTCCGGCCTGCATAGCGCTGAACATCCATAATAAAAAAAAGGAGATCGTCAGAAGCAGATAACTTTTTTTATTCATCATACTGGATAAAAATTAAAGCCTGTAATAAATATTTCGTCAAAATTATCCATTTTTGGCATACCTTTTGACGTAGATTGCTGAATTAACTAATTTTAACCCCGTTTAACAGAGTATTAACACAATCAAATTTGTCAGACAACAATAACGACGATCCGATAAAAACGGAACAGAAGCGTTTTTATCAAAGCATGATTGTTCCGCTTGCATTCATCCTCCTTCTCTGGCTTATTAAAGCTGCTGATGTGATCTGGGATATGGGAATGAATGAATACGGATTATATCCCCTCAAAGCCAAAGGCTTGTTTGGGATTATCACTTCACCGCTTTTGCATGCCGGATTTTCACATCTCTTTGCCAATACCGTGCCTCTCTTTGTCCTTGGATCACTTTTGTTCTATTTTTACAAGCCGCTGGCATGGCAGGTTTTTTTTCTCACATGGCTAATCACCGGAATCTGGGTATGGGTTTTTGCAAGGGGAAATGCCCCTCATATCGGGGCCAGCGGGATCATTTACGGGCTCGCCTCTTTTCTGTTTCTAAGCGGAATACTTCGGCGCGAGCAGAAACTGATGATCATAACATTATTGGTGACTTTCCTTTACGGCAGCCTGCTTTGGGGTTTCTTCCCACAGCTGTTCCCCAAAGAACATATTTCATGGGAATCACATCTGATGGGCTTTATCTCAGGTGTCATCCTGGCAGTATATTACAGAAAATCAGGCCCCCAGAAAAGAGTTTATGTTTGGAATGAGGAGGAAGAGGAAGAAAGTGAAGATGCATACTGGAAATCAGCATCCCCCGACGACGAAAGTTAACTATTTCACCATTTCGCTATTTTATTTTCACATACGCACTGATTTTACGAAACACCGAATCACATACCCCTTCCACCAACTTCAGTTCATCCACAGATCGGAACATTTTGTTCTTCTGGCGGTACAGAATTACCGAACGGGTGAGCTCGTATGGAAAATAAGGATGTTTAAGCATTTCTTTGAACGACATAGTATTGATATCGATTTTCTGAACCGAATCTGAAATTATCATCACATGATCTTTGATGCGATTGAAAAGCGAGGTATCCACACCCCAGACTTCGAGCAGTTGCCTGCAGCTGATAAAACCTCCAAGCTTATTCCTGTAAAAAACTATCCTCCGGGCGTACGATGGACCTATTCCATTCAGTCTCTGAAATTCAAGCGTGTCGGCCTTGTTAATATCAATTTTTACGAAAGGCCTGGGAGGAAACGCCCCGCTGCCTATGGAATCTTTTCTTTTTCCTTTGGATGGCCATCTGCCACTGAATCTGAGTGCACGATTTACCGAATCATCAAACTGAGATTTCCTGATCGCGGCTTCAAATTCCTGCAGCTCTTTTTCAAGTCCGGGAAAGTTTACTCCAGGAAGAGTGTTTTCTTCAGGGAGCAACTCATTTGCAGTTGCAACCAGCAATAAAATGATCAGCAGTATGATGATCCCCCTGAGCTCACTCCGGTTGAAAGATAAGTAATCCCGTACGATCTGGTATCTTTTCATTTCATTGGGTTTTTATTGAGTAGCTTAAGTCCTATTCTGCATTCAAGGCAACGCTTCAGGTCACAATAGTTTCGTTTAAGCTGTATCAGTGCCTGAGATTCCAGGGCATTCCCGGCAGTGATTCCAAGGGTTTTCCACATTCTGGTTTCATGGTTCTCTTCTCCCTCAATGCTCTCGAGCAGTTCCAGTGCCCTCATCCTGAAAGGGCTGATGTCCCTGGCCGATCCATAAGCGAAAAGGAATGGGGCAATACTATTGATAAGCAATAACCTTGCTGAGCTGTGCCCCATCCTTTTTTCTTTTTTTCCTGCAATTTTCCCGAAACGATAATGCCGGTCCCAATACTGTGAAGCGGTAAGCTGAAAAACCTCCTCCAGCCTGGCATGATCAGTGATATTCAGTAAGAACCCAGGTTCAGCTTTGCACATAAAGAGAAACTGTACCAGCTGACTGATCCTGATGTCAGGAAAATTCTGCGGGTGCAGCCTTAGACGTTTCCACAGCCCTGGCTGTAATGGTTTCAGACTGTATTTTACTTGCTGGTGACGATATTCATTTAAGAGTGCACGCCGGTACTGATCGCGGGGATGCCTTCCCAGAAGACCCGATTGTCCATAAAACATAGCTTCAAGCCTGAACACACTGTCGGCATTCTTTCTCACTATCCTCAGCGGCACCGAACGGGCCAGCAGTTCGAACGGCAGTGCGTTGATACGAAAACCAAATCCGGAGGCAAGTAAAATAAAGAATATCTCATCCCAATCGGCATATTCATCAAGCAAGCGCAGGATAAACCCCGATTTTGAATTCAGCCTCTCCGTGGCCAGAGCCGGGGACCACAAACTCAGAGTATTGGAAACGTTTCCACCAAGCAGCTTTAAGCATGGGATCCAGTAATGATTCTGCATGATCACCAAATATTTCTGCTCGATGGATGCAGGAAAATTGTTCTTCAAAACCAGAGTCGGTATTATTTCTTTATGCTTTTTCCTGATGACCTGGTCGTTTTCATAAACTACATGCAGAATTACATTATCGTATGCAGGATCAAACTGATGCCGGTGACGGATCCAATCTGATGATCTGATATGTAGTTCCACATTGCCTGCCCAAACTGTATTGCTGATGCGAATACGGGCATTAAAAAAATCAGGCCCCCCATCGGTATTTTGTATTCCCGGATGCAATACCGTGAGTTGTTCCCCTCCCTCGGCATGCAGCTCGGGGTTCAGCAGCCTGTATTTCCAGATGTATTGAAGAAATTGCTCGTTCATTTTTTGGGGGTTGGGGGTTGGGGGTTGACAATAAAATGAATATCGAATATTGAACAACGAATTTCGAATGTCGAATTTATTATTCCGTTCATCATTCAATATTCAATATTCGTCATTCGTTCCTCCCTTTATCCGCCGAAAGTCAAAATGTGATAGGGTAAACAGAAAATATTTTTTTTGCGTCGGCCCATTCAAATAATTATCTTTGCCAGAAATTCCAAAAGGTTTTGATGTATGGACGATGTCACAACCCTGGTTTCGGGCATTGAATTTAAAGTGCGGAAGCTGATCGCCAGGCAAAAGGAACTGAGGAAAGAGAAGGAAACACTTACAATAGATATTAACAAGCTAAAAAAAACCAACGAAGAACAAAAACAGGTAATTTCCGGATTAGAAGAGAAGATCCGGGTATTGAGACTTGCCGGAATGCAAGGAGAGAAAGGAAACAACTCCGACGTTAAGGCAACAATCAATGAACTTGTGAGGGAAATCGATAACTGTATCGGGTTGTTAAATACCTGATAGACATTTCTGCTGAATAATGAGCGAACAAGCTATTTCACTGAATATTGCAGACCGGCCATACCGACTTGTCGTTGAGAAGGATCACGAGGAATTGTTTCGTAAAGCAACACGACTGATTGAAAAAAGGATAAAGGATTATTCATTGAATTATGCTTATAAAGACAAACAGGATCTTTTAGCCATGGTCGCACTTGAATATGCAACAAGTTTTCTTCAGGATGAGGAATTACTTAAGCAACAGGAGGGACAATGGGAGACAAAACTTAAAGAAGTCGATATAGTCCTGGCAGAATATTTCGCAGAATAGAATGTTCTTTGAAATTTATTAAGATTTACCCGCACTAATTCAGACAGTTTGTAAACCTAACATTACAAGCATTAGGGTTAAGCTCATAGGTTTGTAGGACAGGCCTCGCTCCTGCTTGCAGGATTTCGGCTAAGGCCGGACAGTGGACGTTCGAATTACCTGGCAGCCCTAACCATGTCGTATAGAGGTTTATCATTACCTCGCTGTTTAGTGCGGGTTTTTTATTTTAACTACTAAAAGCTATAAAGATGCCAAACATCCTATTAATTGTGATCATCGGTGTAAGCGGGATAATCATAGGAGGGCTTATAACCGGTACGATCCTGAACAAGGCGCTGGAACGCAAACGTGATGCACTTCTTAAAGAGGCCATGGATAAAGCCGAAGTAATGAAAAAGGAAAAGATCCTTCAGGCCAAAGAGAAGTTCCTCCAGCTAAAGACCGAACACGAAAAATTTGTTCACGAAAAAAATGAAGAGATCTCGAGGAATGAGAACAGGCTGAAGCAGAAGGAAGGCACTGTGAATCTAAAAGTTGAAGAGCTTGCAAAAAAACAAAAAGAGATAGGCACGATCAAACAGAATCTTCAGACACAGATAGAGATCGTGAATAAAAAACAGACCGATCTCGAAAAGGCACAGAAAGTCCAGATAGAAAAACTTGAAACTATTTCAAACCTTTCTGCTCAGGAAGCCAAGACCCAGCTGATCGAAAACCTTAAGGAAGAAGCCAAAGCCGATGCCATTGTGCATATCAAGGATATTATTGATGAGGCAAAAATCACGGCCAATACCGAAGCCAAGAAGATCATCATAGAGACTATTCAGAGAACTGCCACCGAGCATGCAATTGAAAATACCGTTTCGGTGTTTAACATCGAAAGCGAGGAAATCAAAGGCAGGATCATCGGGCGTGAAGGCCGTAATATCCGTACTTTGGAAGCTCTTACCGGCGTCGAGATCATCATCGATGATTCTCCGGATGCAATTCTTCTATCAGGATTCGATCCTGTAAGGCGTGAAATCGCGAGGCTTTCGCTGCACAAACTGGTCACCGACGGGCGGATTCATCCGGCACGTATCGAAGAAGTTGTTGCCAAAACAAAAAAACAGCTTGAGCAGGAGATCAATGAAATCGGAAAAAGGGTTAGCATCGACCTGGGTATTCACAACCTGCATCATGAACTCCTTCGAATGATCGGTAAAATGAAATACCGTTCCTCTTACGGGCAGAACCTTCTTCAGCATTCTATCGAAGTCGCTAAGCTAAGTGCTACCATGGCTGCCGAACTGGGCATCAATCCAAAGAAAGCAAAACGGGCCGGTCTGTTACACGACATAGGAAAAGTTCCCGACAACGAGCCTGATCTGCCACATGCCATCCTGGGCATGAAAATGGCCGAAAAATTCAAGGAAAAGCCCGAGATCATTAATGCTATTGGCGCCCACCACGATGAGATCGAGATGGATAACCTTATCTCTCCTATCGTGCAGGTTTGCGATGCGATCTCAGGAGCAAGGCCCGGTGCCCGCCGCGAAGTTGTTGACGCGTATATTGAACGACTTAAACATCTCGAGGAACTCGCCCTTAGCTATCCGGGAGTTGTTAAAACGTTTGCCATTCAGGCAGGCCGCGAATTGCGTGTAATCGTCGGGGCAGAAAAGGTAAATGACCTTGAAGCCAACCAGCTTGCTTTCGACCTTTCAAAAAAGATCCAGAGCGAGATGACTTATCCCGGACAGATCAAAATTACAGTCATCAGGGAAACCAGAGCCGTGCAGTACGCAAAGTAGGCGGGTATCTGATATCCGATATCTGATATCAGATACTTATTTCACCATTTCGCTATTTTTTTCCATTTTTGTAACAATTTTCATATTTGTTCTTCTAATGTTAACGTATTGACCAAATTTAAACCATTTAACATGAAAAAATCAATTGCTTTATCTGTTATTGCATTCCTGTTGGTTGCTTCAGGACATACTCAGGAAATGAAACTCGATGATGTGATCGGAGCTTATTACAAAGCCACGGGTATCGAAAAAATGAAGAGCTGGACTACTTTCAAAACCAGCGGCAAAACAATTGCTCAGGGAATGGAATTTCCGACGGTACTGATTATTAAAAGACCTTCCAAACTCAGGGTGGAAGCCGAAGTGCAGGGAAATAAAATGGTCCAGGCTTTCGATGGAACCCAGGGCTGGAGCGTAGTCCCCTGGTCCGGTTCATCAGTCCCCCAGGACATGACTGCCGATGAAGTCAAAGGTATGAAGGACCAGTCTGACATGGAAGGGGCGCTCTACAACTGGAAAGGAAAGGGACATCAGGCTGAATTGCTTGGCAAAGAAGACATGGAAGGCTCCTCGGCCTACAAGATCAAACTTATTAAAGCCAATGGCGACATAGACACATACTACATTGATGCCGAAAGTTTTATTTTACTGAAAACATCGTCCAAGGTTAAAATTCAGGGCAATGAGGTTGAAGGTGAAACCGTTTTTACAAATTACAAAAACGTAGAGGGCGTTCTTATGGCCGGTAGCATTTCCAACAAAATAAAAGACCAGGTCGTTTCTCAGATTGTATTCGACAAAGCCGAAGTAAATATTCCTGTCAGTGACAGTCTTTTCATGAAACCTGCCGTTAAAAAATAAATCCTATTAATCTGTTTGTATGAAACTGGTGATCAACGTCATAATCGCCTGCGTCTTATGCATTGCTTCAGGCATGGTGCAGGCGCAGGATCGCGTAAAGGTTGACGAGAATACCTTTGGCGATATTCAGGCCCGGCAAATCGGCCCGGCAACAATGAGCGGTCGCATCTCGGCCCTCGATGCAGTTGACAAAAACCCGGCCCTGCTTTATGTTGGTGCTGCGACCGGTGGATTATGGAAATCAAAAAATTATGGCACCACATTCAAACCGGTGTTCGAAAAATACAATCAGGCGATAGGCGCTATAGCCATTGATCAGCAGCATCCCGATACGGTATGGGTTGGTACCGGCGAGGTCTGGGTGAGGAACTCCACATCGGTCGGCGACGGGATCTACCGCACAACCAATGCCGGGGAAACCTGGAAACGGATGGGGCTTGAAAAGACCGAAAGGATTGGAAAAATCGCCATTCACCCGAAAAATTCAGACGTCGTTTTCGTCGCCGCTCTTGGAAATCTCTGGAACCCCAGCCCCGACAGGGGTTTGTATAAAACAACCGATGGAGGAAAGACCTGGGAGAAAATCCTTTATGTTGATGAGAACACCGGTTGCTCAGATGTAGCGATAGACTGGAAGGATCCCGACATCATGTACGCCGGGATGTGGGAATTCCGCAGAACCCCCTGGTCGTTCAGTTCAGGTGGTACAGGCAGCGGGCTTTACCGTTCGGCCAACGGTGGAAAGACCTGGGACAAGATCACTAAAAACATGCCCGAAGGCCTGCTAGGGCGGGTAACTGTTTCAGTCTCACCGGTAAAATCAGATATCGTGTTTGCACTGATCGAAGCCGGGAAAACGGGATTGTATAAATCGTCGGACAAAGGGATCACCTGGTCGCTTTCAACCCATTCCGAAGCGGTTAACGACCGTCCTTTTTATTTTTCGGTCATTGTCCCCGATCCCCTCGACACCAGCATCATCTACAAGCCAGGGTTTAACCTGAGCAAAAGCACAGATGGCGGAAAAACCTTCAGCCCGGCTGCCGTTGAAGGTGGAAATTACCATAGCGACTGTCATCCTGTTTATATCGGTAAAAAAGATAACAGCCTTATTTATATGGGGACGGATGGCGGAGTGTATTACTCCATGGATAAGGGAAATACCTGGCGTTTGATGCGGAATCTGCCCGTTTCACAGTTCTATCACGTGAGTATTGATAAAGCTGATCCGTTTAATGTTTACGGCGGATTGCAGGATAACGGATCCTGGTATGGCCCATCAAGAAATTCAAGCGGCATAACAAACGGCAGCTGGAAGAGCGTAGGGTTCGGCGACGGTTTTTACGTGTATTGCGACAAACTCGATTCAACTATACTGTACTGGCAGTTCCAGGGTGGAAAAATCGCCAGGTATTACCTGAAGTCGGGGGAATACAAATCGCTCATCCCCTTTAGGGATAAAGACACCAAAGAACTCAGGTTTAACTGGAATGCCCCCATGGTCTTCAGTGCGAAAAGCAACAGCTTCTATGTAGGGGCCCAGTACCTTTATAAAACGACAAACCGCGGAGATTCCTGGTCACGGATATCTCCCGACCTCACCACAGCTGACCCGAAAAAACTGAAACAGGAAAAATCAGGCGGGCTTACCGTCGACAACTCATCCGCCGAGAACCATTGTACTATTTATACTATCAATGAATCTCCTCTCGACAGCCTCATCGTTTGGGCCGGAACAGATGACGGTAACCTGCAGATCACGGCCGACGGGGGAAAATCATGGACCAATGTGGTGGGTAACATACCGGGCCTTCCGGCAAATACATGGTGTTCGTATGTGGAACCCGGTCGTTTTGATAAAAACACGGTATATGCAACTTTCGACGGGCACAGGATGGGAGATAAAGCTCCTTATGTATTTAAATCAACTGATCTCGGGAAGACATGGAAAGCCCTGGCCGACACGGCTATCCATGGCTATTGCCACGTTATCAAAGAGGACCTTGTAAATCCGCATTTACTGTTTCTTGGGACTGAAGGCGGATTATACCTTTCAATTGACGGAGGCCAGGCATGGTCTTTCTTTAAAGGAAACGTTCCCAGAGTACCTGTTATGGACATGGTCATACACCCAAGGGAACATTCACTTGTTCTGGCTACGCATGGAAGGGGCATTATGATCATCGATGACCTTTCTCCGCTGCGTGAAATTTCAAAGGATGTGCTGGATGCTGATGTCAAATGGCTTAAGACAAAGGATTTTATCATCCGTGAAGGCTCTTTTACCCAGGAATGGACCGGGGATGATGAATATATCGGACAGGTTCCCCGGGATGCCGCATCAATAGTCTACTACATGAAAAAAAGACACCTTTTCGGCGACATCCATCTTGAGATCTACGACACCGCCGGGAAACTGATCAAACGGCTACCTGCAGGGATGCGGAAAGGTATCAATGTAGTGCCCTGGACCATCCAGATGAAGCCGCCAAAGGTCCCTGTCTCTCCCCAGATGGCAGGAGAGGCCTTTGCAGGCCCGAATTATTCACCGGGTGAATATACTGTAAAGTTGTTCCGAAATGATGAGGTTTACGAGACAAAGATCCGGCTGCTGCCCGATCCAAAATCAATGTATTCATTGCAGGATCGGGAGATTCGGCAAAAAGCGGTGATGAAAGGGTACAACCTGCTTCAATCGCTGGCCTATACCGACAGGCAGGCGAGGGAAGTCCGCGACCAGTTAAAAAATCTGGCAAAATCAGTATCAAAATCTTTCTCAGCAAAACTGATGGCCATTTCTGTTGAGATGGACACATTGCATTGTAGAATAGTATCTACCAGGGAAGGAAAAATCACCGGTGAGGAGAAACTCAGGGAAAAGATTGCATTTATCTATGGCTCAATCATGTCGTACCCCGGCCGGCCTACCGATTCTCAGCTTCAGGGGCTTGATCTTCTGACCAGGGAGTCTGAAAAAATTCAGAATGAGGTCAGCAGCATCATCTCCAATCAGATACCTGTCCTGAACAAGGAAGTTGTAAAAGAGAAAAAAGAGGAGATCAAAATCGTATCTGAGGAGGCTTTTCTTAAAGAACCTTAAAATCCTGGTCTGCCAACATAAGAAAGTGTGATTACATTCTTTATATTTGCGCGGGATTACTGAAATAAAAAAACTAACAAACCCTGATTTATGTCAAAAGGACAAGACGTTAAAAAAAGCGTAAAAAAAGAGCCTACGAAAACCTTAAAGGAAAAGAGGCTGGAGAAAAAAGAAAAAAAGGAAAAGAAAGGCAAGTTCTGAACCCGGCAGGATTCGGTGCTATATTTCGTTGCGTCTTCAGGTAAGGAAGGTTTGCTTTGAGTAAACATTGTTTCTTCATTTTTCATGACATGAAGACCACATTACTTTTCTTTTTCTGTCTTACGTTCCCGATCTTTCTTTTTTCTCAGGACATCATATCTCCTCTGATCAGGAACAGTTTTACAAAAGTTACTCCCTATGAGGAATTATCCTCGTATATAGGTCAGCTTGACAATAATTCTGATCTCCTGAAGGTAGAAGTTATCGGGCAATCGGTGAAAGGAAGAAATTTATATGCTTTAAAGTTCTCTTCTTCCCGGTTTGGGGCCGACAAATCCAAAATCAAAGTTCTTGTCTTTGCTCAACAGCATGGCAACGAGCAATCGGGCAAAGAGGGCGCTCTGCTACTCGCTCAGGACTTGCTTAAACCCGGGAACAGCTACCTTTTTGATAAAATTGATCTTGCCCTGGTCCCCCAGATGAATCCCGATGGTTCAGAGGTCAATGAAAGACGAAATGCACATGGCGTTGACCTGAACCGCAATCATCTGATCCTTAATGAACCCGAAACAATCGCATTACATTCATTTTTTGATAAATACCTTTTTGATGTGACTGCGGATGTGCATGAATATTCGCCCTACGGAGAGGAATGGATAAAATACGGGTACCGGAAGAACTTTAATGAAACCGTCGGCGTGACCACAAACCCGAATGTCTCTGAAAAAATCAGAGAATTGTCCAACGAAAAATATATTCCATTCCTTCTCAATTATCTTACAGATCGCAAGTTTTCGTCTTTTATTTACTGCCCGGGAGGCCCTCCCGGACTTGCTTATATCAGGCACAGCACATTTGATATTAACGACGGACGACAAAGCTTTGGAATTCAGAATACATTTTCGTTCATACAGGAAGGTATGAATGGAAAAGATGACCTTACCGATAATCTGAAACAACGTGCCGAAGGCCAGATGACCGGTATTCGCGGATTGCTTGAGTATGTTTACATTAATACGAATAAGATCAAAAGCCTTGTTGCAACTGAAAGGAAAACACTGACCAGGCCCGTTAAAAACGAGCAGGTATCCATTCAGTCGGAGCATGCAGGAAACGGGCAAAAGCTGAAGCTTCCATTGCTTTCATATTATTCAGGTCATGACACGGTTGTCACCGTGAATGATTACAGGCCCGTGGTAAAATCAATTTCTGAGGTAGGCAAACCGATTGGTTATCTGATACCTAAGCAACTGACTATTCTTGCAGACTGGGCTAAGCGGCATTCTCTGGGACTTTCGGCTTATCAGAAAAAAGCAAATGAGAGAATCGGGCAGTATTTTATCAACAGCATTGATTCTATTGACTTTGAAGGAGATATGACAGTAAACCCGGGGGTGACAGAAAAGGACTACCAGGGAACATTTTCGGCAAACGATTATTATTTTATTTCAACCGCTCAGCTGAAGGGGAATATGATTGTATTAGCCCTGGAGCCGAAATCGGAGTTGGGACTGGTGACTTATAAAGCTTTCGCCGATCTTTTAAAGCAGGGACAGCCATATCCTGTGCTTCGTGTAAGCAGAAAATAAATGACATTTTTCGAATTATAAAATCCTAATAATTAAACTTATGCGTATAGAGAGCATTGAACTCCGGCATGTCAAACTGGTACTTGTGAGTCCGTTTGTAACATCCATGGGAACTGAATACGATGAAGAACACATTATTGTGAGGGTCGATGCCGAAGGGGTCACAGGCTGGGGTGAAAGCGTAGCCGAAGGAACTCCTTTTTATTCTTATGAAACGGTCCCTACCGCCTGGCATGTCCTGAAGGATTTTTTAATTCCTGCTGTTCTTGGAAAAGACATTTCATCTGTTGATGAGGCTATTGCATCTTACGCCAAGGTTCGCGGGCATATGATGGCCAAAGCCGGAATTGAAGCAGCTTTATGGGATGCTTTCGCCAAAACAAGGAATATTTCGCTTTCAAAAATGATCGGCGGAACACGTGATAAAATTGATGTCGGCGTCAGCATCGGGATACAATCGTCGGTTGCTGTACTTATTAAGAAAGTTGAAGGCTACCTGGCAGAAGGGTATAAAAGGATCAAGATCAAGATCTCTCCGGGCTTCGATCTGCAGTTCGTGGAAGCCCTCAGAAGGGAATTTCCTGATCTTCTTTTACAGGTTGATGCTAATTCTGCTTATACCCTGAACGACATCGACATATTCAGAAAGATGGATAATTATAATTTACTGCTCATTGAGCAGCCGCTCGGCTATGAGGATATTTTTGATCATTCCAAACTTCAGCGTGAACTTAAAACACCCATTTGCCTCGATGAAAGCATACATTCGCTTGACGATACCCGGGCTGCCATCGAACTGGACAGCTGCCGGATCATCAATATCAAGCCCGGTCGCGTAGGTGGCTTTACTGAATCAAAACTAATTCACGACTATTGTGCATCGATGAACATCCCGGTTTGGTGCGGCGGCATGCTTGAATCAGGAATAGGCCGTGCCGGCAACGTCGCCCTGGCCTCACTGCCAAATTTCACCTTGCCGGGCGACATTTCAGCAAGTAAACGATATTATAAAGAAGATATCGTTGATCCTGAATTTGTTGTGAATCCCGATGGCACAATGGATGTCCCGACAAAACCGGGAATCGGGGTGGAGGTGAATAGAAAGAATCTCGACAAAGTCACTGTAAGAAGTGAATCCTTCAGGATATGATCATTTAATGTGAGAAAATAATTCAATGTATTGTTTTTTTATCTCCATTATTTCTTATTTTCGCCCTAACGTTTAGTTTGCTCTGACATTTTGCTTTTTCACGCTAGTAGCACTATTTCCTATGAAACTGTTGAGTGCTTTGTTATGTCTTTCCTTTTTCTCCGGATTATTCAGTGCATTTTCCCAGTCCGACCAATTGTATGGGTCAGCTCAAACCAGCAGGAACAAAGGCAATCTCGTGATTGTTGGCGGAGGGCTGGAGGCTGACAATAAGAGTATTTATAATCAATTGATCTTCCTGGCCGGAGGTCCCGAAAAAGCTTCCTTTGCCGTTATTCCCTCTGCAAGTGGTGTAGCGGTTCAGTCTTATATGAGTTTCCGGAATATCCTGATCTCCTATGGCGTAAAACCTGAAAATATTCATCTGATAAATATTGCCGTGGTGGATGATGACAGCACTCATGACATCAACGAATCCCTCTGGAAGGACAACGGCAACGATACCCGGCTTGCCGGTATAGTAAGGTCCTGCTCTGCTGTCTGGTTTACCGGAGGTGACCAGCTTCGGTCTACCAAAGCGCTTTTTAAAGCTGATGGCAGCCGAACTCCCGTTCTGGAGGCCGTGTGGGATGTTTACCAATCGGGTGGAGTCATTGGTGGCACAAGTGCCGGAGCTGCCATCATGAGTGAAGCCATGATAGGCGGGGGAAACAGCCTTAGCGCTCTTGAACATGGTGCGATTACAGATTACCCGGGAGATGATTTTCCTGAGGATGACGGAGTTCTGCTGTCGAAGGGTTTTGGTTTCTTCCCTGCCGGAATTGTTGATCAGCATTTTAATACAAGAGCCCGCATTGCCCGGCTGGCTGTAGTTCTGATGAAGGAAAAGCCCAGGTTTGGAACCGGGTTTGGGATCGATGAGAACACAGCCCTGGTTTACAGCGGCAGCAAGAACCTTGTGACGGTTGCAGGTGCTTCCGGCATTACTATTCTCAACTGCTCCCAAGCCACATTTACCAGGGTTAACGAGTTGGCCGGTATCAGAAACCTGAAATTAAGCTATCTGCAGGAAGGCGACGCCTTTGATGTAAGCTCAGGTACTATAATACCCGCTCCGGGCAAAAAACCTACGAAGGGTAATGAACACAACAATATTATCAAACCCGGGCAGCCGGGTGTTTTATCAGGTCATCCCTTAAACTTCCGCGACCTTCTGACCCATCAGCTCATCGATAATAAAGGAGCGGATACGGTAACTAATTTCAACCTTACAGACCGGAATTCCGGCTTTCTTGTAACCCTTTATAAAACCTCGTCAAGTGAGGGATTTCTAATCGCCCCCCCTGAGGGAGAAAGCCGGTATACCGTGGTTAATGTGCAAATGGACATTACACCGGTAACGCTCACTCTTACACCGCTGAAAAAATAAATGCCAAAAATCTCAATCATATGAAAAAACATTACTTTTTACTGTTGTTGTTTGCTCTTTTTGTCCATACGCTGACGGCACAAACTATTTCAGTGAGTGGTACGGTAACGGCAGCTGACGACAAATCGCCGATTCCCGGAGCTTCAATCTGGGTCAAAGGCAGTACGAAAGGGACCGCAACCGATAAGAATGGAAAATACACCCTCCAATCTCCTTCTGACGGCATTCTCATTTTTTCCTTTCTGGGGATGCAGATGCAGGAAATTCCGGTAAACGGAAAAAATCAGATCGACGTGGTGATGAAAGACCAGGACATTCCCCTCGGTGAAGTGGTCGTGGTCGGATACAGCACTACAAGTGAAAAACTGCTTTCTGGATCGATCGACCTGGTGAACAAGGATGAAATTCAGAACATTCCTATCAGGACCATCGACGGTGTTCTGGAAGGGCAGGCTGCAGGTCTTTCGATTTCGCAAAGTTCAGGAACTCCGGGGGGGCAGGCAATGATGAAACTCAGGGGTGGCAGTTCTATCAATGCCAGCAACCAGCCTTTGATGGTCATCGACGGGATTCCTGTAATCACGGGTGAATACGGACAGGTCGGGTTCGAGGGCCAGGAGATCAATGCCATGTCGGATATCAATCCCAACGACATTGAATCTGTTTCGATATTGAAAGACGCTTCCGCGGCTGCAATTTACGGAGCCCGTGCTTCAAATGGGGTTATCATGATCACTACCAAAAGAGGAAACCGGGGTAAAACTACCGTCAACCTGAACCTAAGCTACGGATGGCAAACCTTACCTAAGGAACGCTGGCCCGAGCTGATGAACGCGGCCCAGTGGAACGCTTACAAAGGAACTAATGTTCAGGGGATTAATACAAACTGGATGGCTGAAGTCCTGCAGACTGCTCCTACTGCAAATACAGAGCTTTCGGTAAGCTGCGGCAGCGATAAGTACCGTTTGTTTATTTCGGGCAGTTATTTCGACCAGGGTGGTGTTGTGATCGGAACTTCTTACCAGCGTTATAGCGGACGTATTAACGCCGACTATAAAATCCTTCCAAACCTCACTGTTGGAGGCGGGGCCACGATCACCTATTCCAAGAATCAGCGGCAGGAAGGAGATGGAACACTGAACGGCCCACTTCCCAATGCCATGTCAATTCCTAATATTTATCCGGTATACGACTCCAACGGCAGGTATGACGAGACCGGACCCTATGCGAACCCGGTCGCCATCGGCCAGCAGTCAAAAAACTTTGCTTATACAAACCGTACCGATGGCAATGTTTATCTGGAATATAAATTCTGGGATGGATTTGTTTTCACTCCTAAATTTGGCGTCGACATCTATAATTTGCGTGAGCACAGTTATGATCCCGTCACCACAAGACAAGGAGCAAGGTACAAAGGACTTGGTATTGAAGGAACAAATTATGTAAGCAATATGACCACCAGCGTCGTGCTCCAATACATTAATACATTTAAAGAAAAGCATAGCATCGATGCGCTGCTTGGTTACAGCTTCGAAAAATATGCCAACAGGAATACCTATATTGAAGCCATTGATTTCCCGAATGACCAGTTTCAGTGGATCACATCCGCAGGTACTATCCGTTCTGCCTCTGCTTCTTCCCTTGATCGTGTGCTGAATTCGTACTTCGGACAGTTTAAGTACAATTTCAAGTACAAGTACATTTTCACTTTAACTGCAAGGGCTGACGGCTCTTCAAAGTTCGGAGTCAATAATCACTACGGCTATTTTCCCGCCGGTTCATTTGCCTGGCGTATGACCGAAGAGCCTTTCATGAAAAAACTAAGTTTTTTGAATGAATTAAAACTAAGGGCCAGTTATGGACTTACAGGAAACGATGGAATCGGAGATTTTGCTTCCTTAGGCCTTTACGGAGGCGGTTATAATTACGGCGGGGGATCTGGTATTGCTCCTATCCAGCTGCCAAACCCCAACCTGAAATGGGAAACTACGGCGCAAACCGACCTTGGGATTGACTTGTCATTTCTTAAAAGCAGGATCAACATCACTGTTGATGTTTATTACAACCACACCAAAGATCTTTTGCTTCAACGCCCGATTCCATTATCATCAGGATTCGGGGTTATCTCATCCAACATTGGTCAGTTGCAGAACAAAGGGCTTGAAGTGGTATTGAATACCGTGAACTTTAATAAGGCTTTTGGCTGGAATACTTCTATCAACTTTTCAATGAACCGGAATAAGGTCCTGAGTCTTTACGAGGATACCCCCATCGATGACTTGGGTCGGGGAGGTAACCGGGTCATGGTAGGCCAACCCGTTGGGGTTTTCTACGATTTACTATGTATGGGTGTTGACCCCACAACCGGTAACCTGGTATACGCAGATCTGAATGGCGATGGGATAATCACATCCGCAGACCGTACTGTTGTTGGTGATCCGAATCCGAAATATACCGGCGGAATCACCAATGTTTTCAGTTATAAATCCTTTGAACTATCAGTCTTTGTTCAGGTTGTATACGGGAACGACATATTCAACGCAACGAACATATACCTTGAATCAGGCTCCGGCCTTGACCAGCAAACTATTGCAATGGTCGACCGCTGGAAATACCCGGGTGATATAACCACCCAGCCAAGAGTCGGAGATGCCTACAAATCTTCGCGCTTCATCGAAGATGGTTCTTTTCTGAGGATGAAAACTGTGACCCTGTCATACAGCTTCAATAAAAAATGGATCAGCAAGATCGGGATGAAGTCAGCGAAATTATATGCCACAGCGCAAAACCTGTTCACTCTTACTCCTTACACCGGAATGGACCCTGAAGTCAATTATTACGGGGGGTCCAGCAACATTATTTTAGGCACAGACTTCTTTACTTATCCTCAGTCGCGGACTTTTCTGTTTGGCCTGAATCTTGTTTTTTAACTTTTAATTCATGAAAATTATGAAAACAATAAAATATTCTCTGATCTTTTTGATCCTTGCACTGGGTTCCTGTACAAAAATTCTTGATGTGCAGCCTACTGCCGCTATCTCGTCATCGGAAGCCATTAAAGACAAAAACGGGGTAGACCGCGCTATAACCGGCGGATATAATGCACTTCAACAGGTGGGGAGTTACGGCCGCAACCAGATTCTTGTACAGGATCTTGCTGCCGACAATCTCGTGTGGACCGGAACCACCCAGGACTATGCACAGATCGCCAATAACATGATCGCTTCCGATAATGGAACGAATGAAGGTCTCTGGGCGTCAAATTATGATTGCATAAACCGTGTAAATAACGTCCTTTCGCGAATTGCCGACATCAGCATGAGTACCGAAGAGCGAAATACGTATACAGGCGATGCATTATTCATGCGTGCATTATGCCATTTTAATCTGTGCGGTTTTTTTGGAGGTGTCCCCATTAAAATACTGCCTACTTCAGACCTGAGCTCTATTGACCAGGCACGTAACACAATCTCTGAAGTGTATGCACAGGTCATCGCTGATCTTCTGCAGGCCGAACAAGTTCTGCCACTCACCAGGTCACGAGGGAAAGCCAGTTCATTCAGTGCATCGGCATTGCTTGCCAGAGTTTATCTCTTTCAGTTTCATTTGCTCAACGACCCTCTCATCGCCACAAAAGCCGTCGATGAAGCCAGTAAGGTCATTAATGAAGGAGGATATATCCTCGCACCAACTTATGGCGAATTATTCACAGGCAACACGACCGAGTCAATATTCGAAGTAGTTTACGATGTTCAGAACAGCAATCGTCTCGCACAGTATTTCTTTCCGCGAAGCCGTACAGGGAGATATGAAATTTCTCCTCCGGAGGCCTTCATCCTCTCGTTTGAGCCCAATGATACCAGCAGGTTCGATGCATCTATTACGTATGATTCAACTAACCTGCCTTACGGTTATAAATACAGGGACATACTGGCAGGTACCGACCGCGTCTATGTTCTAAGGCTGGCCGAGATGTACATGATAAGGGCGGAAGCGCTGGCATATACAAACGGAAATATCGAATCGATACGCGATGATATTAACGTGATACGCGGCCGTGCAGGCCTTGAAGCAGTTACAGCCACTGATTATACAGAGCTGAAGAATGCCATTGAATATGAACGACGCCATGAGTTTGCTTTCGAGGGACAGCGTTGGTCTGACCTGATCAGGACTAAAAGGGCAGCGATCGTGTTGAATATTCCTGAGAATTATACTCTCTTCCCGATTCCGCTAAGCGAAATGCAGACTAATAAAAAAATGATCCAAAATCCAGGTTATTGATAATTTTTCAAACCCAAACAAGAATATTTTATGAAAAGAAATCATTTATTTTTCATTTTGGCTCTGGTACTTTTTTCTTTAGCATCAGGATGCAGAAAAGTGGAGACGGGCACTCCGCTTGCAAGTACTGCAGCCAATTTCACTGCCGAGATCATGAATCAGGGATACTCACCCTGTGACGTGAAATTTACGAACCTCTCGTTATGTGCAACAGCTTATTCCTGGGATTTTGGCAACGGTCAGACTTCTATCGAAAAAGACCCGGTAACCCACTATGAATTACCCGGTTTATATACTGTAAAACTTATATGTACGCCAGTAAATGACGTGTATTACAACAAGCTGGAGAAGACCCTGGTTGTAAATGTAAAAGACCCACTTGCAGGCCGTTCCCAGGTATTGTATTTTACTTCACGCAGTGCGACCGTCGGGAATGGACATATGGTAATTTTAACCGACGGGACTCCACTGGTTCAGGATTTTGAGCCGACCGATATGGAAAGGCCATACGGAATAGCGGCAGATACCACCCACAACAAAGTGTATATTACCGATTACTCTATGGGCGCTATTTACCGCTTCGATGCAGATGGAAAGAATCCTCAGAAGATACTTGACATAAATGTTCCCGGGCAGGAGATCGTAGGAGATCCTGAAGCTATATTCGTACTTGGAGATAAGATATACTGGGGCAGGACCGGCGGCATCTACCGAGCAAATCTCGATGGCAGTAACCCGGAGGCTTTTATCATTACCGGGACAACACCCCCTGAATATCCGATCGATATGCAATACGACCCCATTTCAAACAAGATCTATCTTATAAATGATAAGACCGATTACAGCGGAGGATACTGGTCTGTGAATTTTGACGGATCAGGATTCAAGGAGGATATTCCCTCTATTGACGGAACAGCTCTGGAAGTTGATGTTACAGGCGGGAAGACCTATTTTGCTATTTATGGTTCGGCAGGATCTCCTGTAACCCAGAATGGGATCTATATGAGCGGCATCGATGGGAGCGGCTTAAACCAGATTGGCGATTTCGGAGCCAAAGCTACCTGGGGCGTAGCTATAGACTATAAACGCAGCAAACTCTTCTGGAGCTATAAGAAATCAAATTCAGACCCCGACGGTAAAATTGTCAGGGCTAATCTCGACGGTTCTTCACCCGAAGACTGGCTAACAGGGGTGAGTCCACATGCCATGTCCATTGTCTGGATCAAATTGTAGAGCATAAAAAAACCGGGAATGTTTCCCGGTTTTTTTATGCCTAAAGTTTGATTATTTGATCAGAAACATTTTATTTGATTTGACCTGATCATTATACCTGAGAGTGTAAAAGTACACTCCACCAGGCAAATCGTTTGCATTGAACTGAATAGTATGCGAACCCCTGGTTTGATTTAAATTTACCAAAGTAGCTACTTCATTTCCTAAAGCATTGTAAACCTTCAAGCTAACAAGCCCGTCACCCGGCAACTGGTAAGCGATTGTTGTTGAACTCGTGACTGGATTTGGAGAGTTCTGAGAGAGGTTTAATTCGCTTACAGGACCTTTAACATCACTTATGCCGACGATCAATGACTGATATTTAATCACCGCTTCCGATATGTTAGCTAACATGGCTTGCTCGTCTGATCCGAGAGAGAGTGCGTAGTATACATTATATGATTCCCCCGGAGCCAGGGTAGCTGGTGCCTGGGCAGTGATAGTAACAGGTCCATCAGCAGTGTTTGAAGCATACAGAGGCTGCAGCGACCCGTAATTCATCCAGGTCCAATAATCGGAGTCAACAGAATAATTGGAATACCATTCAAAAGAATACAGGGACGTTAATGTTGCTGACAGTAGCTTAACTCCCATGTTTTCGTCACTTCCTCTGTGAAACCTGATAACTCCCGGGGATGTGAGGTAAGAAACAGAATCATATCCATATGTCTCGTTCAGATAAGGAATAATGTCCAGCCCTGTTGTAGCGTCAATTGAAGTAGCTTCATTATTTGTAATATTGAATCTGACAATAGTATAGCTACCGTTGTTCCACCCGAAAACATTATATTTTACAATTACGGCTGGAGGAAGTCCGGAATACGAGTTGTCGATTGAACCGTAGATCTCAAAATCACTTGAGGTGGGATTAGACACTAATATTGTCGGATCCAGTGTGTTAGCATCATTCGTGTAGTCAAATACCGCGGTTGAAGAAGTTCCAACCAGGATTGATCCACGTTCCAGTTGTTGTATTCCGGCGGCATTAAATAGCTTAATTCTGCCATATTCACTTACATCAACTTCCATTGTACCCGTGTTGAAAGTTGCCTGAGAATAACTTTTTGTAATGCAAAGTAGCATTACTGCAAGAAAAAGTAAAGTTTTTTTCATAGAGTTTTTGTTTAAGGTTTTTGTACTACAAGTATACTCATTTTTTTACTTATTAATGAAACACGGTGATTTTTTTTATTTACGCTGCGAGCCGGTCAATCCTGATTACTCTTGCATCAAAAAAAAAGTCCCTGAATTTCAGGGACTTTGATTAAATGAAGCGGACTGGACGAGGCTCGAACTCGCGACCTCCGCCGTGACAGGGCGGCATTCTAACCAACTGAACTACCAGTCCATGGTTTAGCTTGCAAAAGTATATTATTTTTCCGGAATCTCAAAATAAATTATAAGTCTTCGTGATAAAATCCTGTGGATTTCAGGTTATAGTACTTCAGGCCCAGCTTCCGGGCCTGGTCTGTCCAACTCAGAACCATTGAATGGTAAGCAGTTGATACGTTTAGGATGATTCTCGGAGAAAAAATACTTTTAAGCTGTTCTATTTTTATACCGTAGCCCCGGCTGATCAGCAGAATATCGGCATGGGTCTTTAACTGCAGATTTTTACCCGGAGAAGAATCAACGATATAAATTTTCCGTTCTGCCACGACGATCATGTTTCCGAACCGGCCCACTTCAGGGAATCCTTCGGCCTTTTGCCATCCACGGGAATTCACCCATCGTTCATGAACAGAGTTCACCTTATCGGCCATCCGCTCGTTACCGATCTGAGTGGCGATAAAGGGGTCCTTCATCATCCGCAGTGAGGAATAAAAGCAAATTTCCTTTCTGCCCCTTACAAATCTTATCACGTACCCGTACTGCCCCTGGTGTATAGTCAATATTGACCTTGAAGAAAGACTGATCTTTTCGGTGATCCCTGAAATTCCGAGCATGATAACGCATGATAATACAAACAACAGAATCCTCGGCTTCTTTGTGGTAAGATAAAGAAACAGAGCCATGATAAGAAGATAATGCAGCAGCACTTCTGTACTACCTGGAAAGAACCCGGAACTGACGGCCCCAGGCAGGGAACCAATCCATAACACACTGCTATTAAGCAAGCCGAGCAGAAACTTCAGCGCAGAAATCGTAAGATTGCCGATGAATGGCAGGGATGAGAACAACAGGCCCAGGATGCCCATCAGAATGATCCCGTTAGAGAGGGGCACGATCAGGAGGTTTGAAAGGATAAAATAGTTCGGGAAGCGATGAAAGTAATACAGGCTCAGGGGGCAGGTCGCTATCTGAGCTGCGATGGATACAGCCACCAGGGCCCATACCTTATCGGGAAACCAGCGATGGGTCACAAACAGGTCATAGATGGGTTTGTATAATATTACGATGCCAATCACAGCCAGATAGGAGAGCTGGAATCCGACATCGGCAATGATCGATGGATCCATGATCAGCAAAAAGAAAACCGAGGCGCTGATCACGTTAAGCATCCCGGGTTTTCGTTTAATCGATTTTCCGATGATCAGAAAGCTAAGGCATGTAGCGGCGCGCAATACTGCGGGCGAGAAGCCTGTCACTGCTGAATAAGCCCAGATGCAAAGCAGTTCAAGGATTGATTTCAGCCATATCCCTTTTCTGGATTTTGCAAGGACCGTGAGCAGGGTTTCAAGGAACAAAAAGATAATCCCCACATGCATGCCTGAAACCGAGAGTATATGCATGGTCCCGCTTGCCGCGAAGGCTGATTTAAGCTGGCTGTCTATCTCATTCACATAACCCAGAAGCAGGGCCGCTGCGACTGCAAAATATTGTCCGTCGAGTCCATGCTCCCTGAAGATCTGCAACATCCGGTCTCTTGCTTCAAATGCCAGAACGCTCAATCCATTCCCGTGATCGCCAGGTGCGGCAAGACATTCGCTGCTTTTGCAACGCATCTCATACCGGACCCCTTTATTGAATAAATATTCATGAAAATTAAATGTATGTGTGCCTGGAAAGAAGCGAAGCGATTCGGGTCTTCCGCTTACAAGGTAATATTTCCCATAGTTCAGAATGGTTCCGGGCCTGCTTCCGAACACGGTGAGATATATTTTTGTGCTCAATGGTTTCCAGGCCCCGGAATCATGAACCGAAACAATATTTGCAATAACATTTACAGACCCCTGCTTTATGGCGGGGCATTCGCTCACTTTGATGAGAAGAACGACGGTCTTCTCAAAATCGGGAGCAGCCCGTTTCATTTTACATGAGATATAATTGGCTTGCTGAAAGCCCGAAAGAAAAAAAGCAAACAGTATGATAGAACCCGTTAGCCATCGATACCGGTAACTTAAAGTGAAGCGGTGAAAAAGGAAAAGCGTAAGACAGACGGCACACAAACCTGCCGGAATAAGAAAAAACGGTAAAGAGAAACTGATTAACTTACCGGCAACAATGCCGGCAACAAACGGAAAAACCAGCCTGAGTAAGGGTAACTGCCTCCAGGGATTCATACTTTTTTGTCATTCTCTCAGAGCTTAATCCGTCAAATGACAAAAAGTGATAGAATTATTTGCAGTATTTAATAATAAGATCCTTTGATGCAACTATTCCGAGATCGAACGCCCTGTTCCAGTCATTGCATGCACCCGTCATATCGCCTATGTTTTGTTTGGCTCTGCCACGGTTGTTAAAGGCGTCGGCATAGGATGAATTCAGCTCAATGGCTTTGTCGAAATCAAGCAAGGCCCCGCTATAATCCTTGAGCATCATCTTGGCTGCTCCGCGGTTGTTATAGGCTGATTGGTTTTTCGGATCCCTCTTCAATGCAATGTTATAATCAAGGATAGCGCCCTTGTAATCCTGCAGATAATGGCGCACCATTCCCCTGTTGGTAAATACATCGGAAAAGGATGAATCCAGCTTAGCTACATTATTATAGTTATCGAGGGCCCCCTGATAATCTTTCTTGATCACCTTGACGGCTGCCATATAATTGTATGCAGCAGGATTCTTATGGTCAAGGACCAGAGTCGTGGTGAGATCTTTTTCGGCGCCTTCATAATCATCGAGCAAAAACTTGCAGGCCCCCCGGATATAATACGCCTTTGCATTGGAATTTGAAAGGCCGATGGCTTTTGTAGCATCTTCAATGGCCAGTGAATACTGCGATAAAGCCATGTAGCAGAATCCTCTGTTAGTATATGAGATGGTATTTTCAGCTGCCTGGATAGACTTCGTAAAATCTTCTATAGCAGCATCATAATTGGCTTCTTTCGCCTTCTTCAGACCTTCGTGATAAAGCGTCTGCGCCACTTTCTGCTGAGGTGTAAGTTCTTTATTCTTATCTTTATTTGCATTCATTATCACAGTCTCGGCCGGTGGGGGTAATGTGTTGCTTCCGGGCTTCATCCTCTTTGAAGTGTCTATCTTATCGGGATACAGAGTTATTTTCTTGCCCTGAGGAGGTTTACTATTCGGCTGATTCTGGGCCATGATCATTCCTGTGGCTCCAAAAGCCATCAGGCATAAAAAAATAATTTTCCTTGTATTCATAACTTTCATTTTCACCGGGTTTCCCATTAATAATTATTCTTTTAATTAACTGATTTCTCCTTCAAATATTGTATCATTTTCTCAGCGGCCCTTGCCGAGGCCCCTCTCCCTCCAAGCATTTCCTTTACTGACAGATACCCTTCCCTGATTTCTTTCTGGCGTTCAGGCCTTAGTATAAGCTTCAGTTCCGTGACCAGGGAGCTGGGATTAAACTCTTTTTGAATGAGTTCCTTAATAATGCCGCGGCCGGCAATAAGGTTTACGAGCGAAATAAAACCTACTTTGACAATTCGTCTGGCGATTGCATACGAAAGGAAATTGCCTTTATAACAAACCAGCTGGGGAACATTCATCAGTGCGGTTTCGAGCGTGGCAGTACCAGAAGTGACTAATGCAGCCTCGGAATGGAAGAGCAGATCATAGGTCTGGCCACTGACAATGCCAACCCGGGTATTGCTGGCCAGGGAATGGTAATAGTCTTTGGGCACTGAAGGGGCAGCTGCAATCACGAACTGATATTCGGGGAATGAAGGGATAACTTTAAGCATCACCGCCAGCATATTTTTTATTTCCATTTTGCGGCTGCCGGGTAATAGAGCCACCAATGGTTTATCCTCCAGACCGTTTTCTTTCAGAAACGAGCCACGGTCTTTCAGCCTCATCCCTTCATAGATTACATCGAGCAGCGGGTGCCCGGGAAAATCGGCATGAACGCCGTATTTACGGTAAAACTCCTGCTCAAACGGCAGGATCACAAACATATGGTCAACTGATGTCTTTACTGTTTTGACCCTGGATGACTTCCATGCCCACAGCTGAGGCGAGATATAGTAAAAGACCCTGATGCCGATGGAAGCAGCAAACCGTGCCATCCTCAGGTTAAACCCCGGGTAATCGACCAAAATCAGCACATCGGGATTAAACTTCCGGATATCTTTCTCACAAAACCTCAGGTTGCCCATGATCTGGGGAAGATGGGCCACCACTTCAAGGAACCCCATATAAGCCAGGTCGCGGTAATGCCTTACAAGAATGGCCCCCTCCTTTTGCATCAGGTCGCCACCCCAGCAGCGGAACGAAGCCTGTTCATCCAGTGTCTTCAACTCCCTCATCAGATTCGAGGCATGCAAGTCGCCCGAAGCTTCTCCCGCTATGATATAATACTTCATGAGAACCAGTCTGATATGGGCTTTAAGGCTTTATTCGCAGTAAAGTCAAAATGAACCGGAACGACTGCTATGTAATTGTGTTCCATGGCCCATTCGTCTGCATCCTTCCCATGCCCTGTTTTGACAAACACCCCTGTCATCCAGTAGTACTTGTGGCCATGAGGGTCGGTGCGCTCGTCAAAATCCTCCTGCCAGGTCCCTTCTGCCTGCCTGCAGACTTTAATTCCCCTGATTTTCTTCGCAGGAATGGCCGGGATATTTACATTAAGACAGACTCCCGGAGGAAGTTTATTTTTTATTACCTCCGATATTATCTTCTTTATATACACGGCGGATGGCTTAAAGTCGGCATTCATGCTGTAATCGGCAAGCGAGAAGCCCGCCGAACTCACTCCTGCCATAGCACCTTCGAAAACGGCCGCCATGGTCCCAGAATAGATGATGTTAATAGATGAATTTGCGCCATGATTGATACCTGAGAAAAGAAAATCAGCCCTCTTCTTAAGAATGACTTTAAACGCAAGTTTCACACAGTCGGCAGGAGTGCCGTTGCAACAATACTCCTCGTAATCTTTCTCCTTTTTCAGAAGTTCTATACGAAGCGGATGATTTACCGTTACGGCATGCGCTGTGCCTGATTGAGGCCGGTCGGGCGCCACTACGACGACTTTCCCAAAAGGCCTTACGCACTCGATAAGGAAACGCAATCCCGGCGCTTTAATGCTGTCGTCGTTTGTAAGCAGAATAAGAGGTTTTCTAGCCATTGTTCACGGTTTAAGCTTCGAATATCCTCAGAAAGTGAGAAGTTCTTCATACAGTTCTTTCACCGGCAGGCCCATGATGTTGAAAAATGAACCTTCAATCTTGTGGATGCCGATATACCCTATCCATTCCTGTACCCCATATCCTCCGGCCTTATCAAAAGGCTGAAAATTTCTGATATAGTATTCTATCTCCTCAAGACTCAGTTCTTTGAAATAAACCGATGACTGCACATGGATGGTCTTTTGCTTTTTTTTCGATTTCAGGCAAACTGCGGTGATCACATCATGTTTATTGCCTGACAGCTTTTTCAGCATAATCACAGCTTCATCATGGTTCGCCGGCTTTCCAAGAATCTCATTTCCAAGGACTACGATCGTATCGGCAGCGATCAGGATGGCTTTCGGGTTCATCCTTGCCGTATCATAACTGGCTGCCTTCAGCTCGGCCAGGAATATCGCGACTTCCTTCGGTTTTAGTCCGCCAGGGTACTCTTCCTTAACGTTAGTACTACAGATCTCAAAATCAAGCCCAAGTTCCTTAAGCAGATACTGCCTTCTGGGCGATGCCGAGGCTAGAATAAGATGATATCCTTCGAGTCTTTTGTTTATCATTTGCTGATTGCTATAAGTTGCATTGACAATACCCCTGCCACCATGATTACTTTGCATATATTGCTCATAATATGGTATTCTTCGGGTGTGTTCGATCTGAAAGCCCTGTAAATAAGGTAAAACATGGGGACTAAAGTAGTCACAAGCAGATACCAGAATACCGTCATCAGGCTCAAATGATATAATACCAGAAGACCATAACCCGATAAAATAATAGTCAGTCCTGTGAGACCGCTTACAACCCACCTGCTGGCATTCATACCAAATACGATCGGAATGGTCCGACAACCAACCCGGGCATCGCCTTTAACATCTTCCATGTCTTTTATCACCTCCCTGTAGAAAGTCACAAGAAAAGCAAAAAGTGTATAAGCCAAAAATAACCTCCCTACCCAGAAAAGATCGGGAATCAGGTCTGCAAAGATATCGGGATGAAGTCTGAGCCAAAAGAATTCAAACACGTAAACAATCAGCACGACCATAGCCGAAAGTAAAGCCACAATAAGGTTGCCCCAGAAAAGCATCCGTTTGTATTTGGCTGAATAAAACCATAACAGCAAGCCAACAAACGGGAAGATAAGCCCAAAACTCAGCAGTCTCACCCTGTATGCCAGGTAAAATCCGATCATGCTGCCCAGTGAGGTAAGTAAGATATGCCATTTTATAGCCGTTCTCCCGGAGATCACCTTTCCTACAACCAAATGTGAGGGTTTGTTTATCTCGTCTATCCTTACATCAAAATAATCGTTGATCACATACCCGCCTGAAGTAATAAGAATCGTTGCAAGGCAGAGGAGAGAGAAATCGATCAGGGTCGACATCACCTCGGTATCCCCGCTATATAAAAAAGGTGCGAACAAGCAGTATCTCAGCAGAAACTGAGTCAGCACGATGATAAGCAGATTAGGAAGACGAATCAGGCGGATGATCTTTCCAAGCCTGCTGATTACTGATATTTTTTCCATTTCACCATTTCACCATTTCACCATTTCCCGTCATCCACTTCCCCTGCACCTTCATGACCTGTTCGATGACATCCCTGGCGCAGCCTTTACCGCCGTTACAGTGGGAAATGTATTTTGCAATCTTCTTGATTTCTTCCGCCGCATCTGCAGGGCAGGCAGATACTCCGGCTTCAAGCATTACTTCGTAATCGGGAATATCGTCGCCCATATACAAAACCTCTTCAGGTTTTAGATTTTGTGCCGTAAGGTAATCATGATAGCATTCGATTTTATTTTCGATACCCATAAAAACATCTTTCACGTTCAGTGCTTTCATTCTGTGATCCAGTGATTTGGAAACAGCTCCCGATATTACTGCAACATGATATCCTTTCTTTACCGCAAGCTGTATCGCATACCCGTCTTTTACACTCGAAATTCTGTGGCCTTCACCCTGGCTTGTCATGATCACCATGCCATCGGTAAGAACGCCATCATAGTCGAAAATAAAAGTCGTGATATGCCTCAGCAATTCCTTGTAATTAGTCATTTCTGTTTTTATGTTTGATAATACTTTTACTTATCAGATCATATATTTCCATATAGACCCCGTGTTTTGCAAGCATCTCCAGGTGTTCATCCATAATCCTGGCATCGCCACGTATGGCGGGGCCGGTTTGACCGCTAAAAACATCTTCATGCCTGGCTGCAGCTGCCGTCTGCAGAATCAAGGGTTTAAGAAGACTAAAAGGGATTCCGTGTTTTTTCAGCAGATCTTCTGCAATGGTATACATAAAATTCGAGAAGTTACCTGCAAAAACTGCGGTCATATGCAGTACTTTTCTCTGAGGACTGTCTAAAACCCGGGTCTTTTTGCTAATCAGCTTTGCAAGTTGTAGAAGTTTTTCTTCGTTTTCATGCGTATTGGCTTCAATACATAAAGGGATACTGCCGAAATTAATCCGTTTATTCTTTGAAAAAGTCTGGAGGGGATAAAACACTCCTATGTTTGATGAAGCCTTGGAAAGTACGGCCATATCGACAGATCCCGAAGTATGAACCAACAGCTGATCCTTCAGACCCAGGCTTTTTGCAACATCTTCTATGGCTGTATCGCTTACCGCGAGAAGAAAGAGATCGGCCTTAAAATCGGCCGCACTGAAATCGGCATGATAGCCTGCTTTGACCCTGCGAGCCAGTTTCTCTCCGGCTAAACGCGATCTGTTCAGAATCTGAATTACGTTGACTCCTTTACGGTGCAAGGCAAGGGCGAGATGAGTAGCCAGATTCCCGGCTCCTATCACCACTACATTCTGTATTTTTTTTTGTTCTTTCAATCCTGATCAGAAACAATTCCAATGCAAATGAAGAAAGAAAAGAAGGTATCAGTTCAGTGGTCAGGCCTGACCTGGCATCCCCATATTGAAAGGAATCTCGCCCTCGGAATCACGAATCTCACCGTGAACTGCCTCGTACTTCGTAACGTTTTCCTTTAAGGCTTTATATAAGCGCTTGGCATGCTGGGGAGTGAGGATAATCCTCGACTTCACCTTGGCTTTGGGCACACCGGGCATCATCTTGACAAAATCAACGATGAATTCCGCAGGGGAGTGAGTGATTATAGCAAGGTTTGAATAAATGCCTTCACCCACTTCATCTGAAATCTCTATATTGATCTGGTTACCTGGATTTTTATTATCCTGCATACTAATCCTCCTCTTTGGATGCCATTAATGCTTCGTATTCTTCCTTGCTGCCAACAATCAGGTTTTCGTATTCGCGGAGTCCGGTACCGGCCGGGATGAGATGTCCCACGATAACGTTTTCCTTCAAACCTGCAAGATCGTCAACCCTCGCGTTGATCGCAGCCTGAGTCAGCACTTTGGTGGTTTCCTGGAAAGATGCTGCAGATAGCCAGCTGCGTGTCTGAAGCGAAGCTCTTGTGATCCCCTGAAGCACCTGGCGCGCTGTGGCTGGTTTTGCATCACGGGCCTCCACCAGCTTTTTATCTTTGCGTTTAAGCATTGAGATTTCATCGCGAAGTTTACGGGCGCTGATAATCTGACCCGGTTTGAGAGTTAAAGAATCACCTGGTTCCTCGACCACTTTTTTAGCGTAAATCCAGTCGTTTTCTTCCTGAAAATCTATCTTGTTAACCAGTTCTCCCTCAAGAAACCTGCTATCTCCCGGATCTTCCACGTCAACCTTGCGCATCATCTGCCTTACAATAGTCTCGAAATGCTTATCATTTATCTTAACACCCTGCAAGCGGTATACTTCCTGGATTTCATTAACGATGTATTCCTGAACCTTCATAGGGCCTTTGATAGCAAGAATGTCGCTCGGAGTGAGAGCTCCGTCAGACAAGGGTACACCTGCTTTAACATAGTCGTTCTCCTGGGCCAGAATCTGTTTGGATGTGGGAACCAGGTAACGTTTTTCTTCGCCTGTCTTAGAAGTGATAATAACTTCGCGGTTTCCTCTCTTCAGCTTCTTGGCAAAAGAAACTACACCGTCAATTTCAGAAACAACAGCAGGATCGGAGGGGTTACGAGCCTCAAAAAGCTCCGTCACCCTGGGAAGTCCTCCCGTGATATCGCCTGCTTTACCAATGGCGCGCGGGATCTTTACAAGTATCTCGCCGGGTTTGATCTTCGCTCCGTTTTCAATGATGATATGGGCTCCTACAGGAATATCATAGATCTTTATGATTTCTTTAGTGGAATCAAGTATGTTGATAGCAGGGTTCTTTCCCTTCTGCCGAGATTCAATGATAACCTTTTCGTGGTAGCCGGTCTGCTCGTCCGATTCAACGCGGAAAGTCATCCCTTCCTGAATATTCTCGAAACTAACTTTACCTCCGACTTCCGAAAGAATGACTGCATTGTATGGATCCCAGTCACTGATGAGATTGCCTTTCTTCACTTCTGCCCCATCCTTGAAATAAAGTCTGGCGCCGTATGGAATATGTGCCGAAGTGAGTGCGATACGGGTATTTTTATCAACAATACGCATTTCAGCTGAACGTCCGATAACTATTTCATATTTTTCACCAGCTTCGTTCTGGTAATCGAGCGAACGCAATTCATCGATCTCAAGAATACCGTCATACTTCGCATCTATCCTTGAAGCGCTTGCAATGTTCACCCCGGCAACACCACCCACGTGGAAGGTACGCAGCGTAAGCTGAGTTCCAGGTTCACCGATTGACTGTGCCGCGATAACACCTACGGCCTCGCCTTTCTCGACCAGTCGGCCCGTTGCGAGATTACGCCCATAACACTTTGCGCAAACCCCCTTCTTCGACTCGCAGGTAAGCACCGAACGGATCTCAACACCTTCGAGTGGTGACTCGTCCATAATACGTGCCAGTTCTTCGGTGATCTCGTGTCCCGCGTAAATAATAATTCCACCTGTGTGCGGATGATATACATCGTGAAGCGTAACGCGACCCAGTATCCTGTCGTAGAGTGATTCCACGACCTCTTCGGCCTTCTTCAGAGCCGTGATGGTAAGCCCGCGCAATGTTCCGCAGTCTTCCTCGGAAATAATCACGTCCTGGGATACGTCGACCAGACGACGGGTAAGGTATCCTGCATCGGCAGTTTTAAGAGCAGTATCGGCAAGACCTTTACGGGCACCGTGAGTTGAGATAAAATATTCAAGAACTGACAGACCTTCCTTGAAGTTTGAAAGAATCGGGTTTTCTATGATTTCACCGCCACCGGCGCCTGATTTCTGGGGTTTTGCCATAAGACCACGCATCCCGCTAAGCTGGCGAATCTGCTCCTTGGAACCACGGGCACCGGAGTCAAGCATCATATATACCGGGTTGAACCCCTGTTTGTCCTTCGACAACTGGTTCATCAGTGATACCGTAAGCTGCGAGTTGGTATGGGTCCAGATATCAATGATCTGGTTGTATCTTTCATTGTTGGTAATGAAGCCCATGTTGTAGTTATTCACTACTTCATCGACTTCAGCTGACGCATCTGCCACCAGGGATTCCTTAATCTGGGGGACGATCACATCATCCAGATTAAACGAAAGTCCTCCCTTGAAAGCCATACTGTATCCGAGATCCTTGATGTCGTCGAGAAACTTGGCGGTTTTTGCAGTACCAGTCTTTTTCAGGATTGCACCGATGATGTCACGCAATGATTTTTTAGTAAGCAACTGATTGATATACCCGTATTCTCTTGGAACAACCTGGTTGAATATCACCCGGCCCACAGTAGTCTCCATCTTGCTAACGACTTCTTTACCATCTTCGAGGAGGTTCATACGAACCTTGATCATGGCATGCAGGTCGACTTTCTTTTCATTATATGCAATGATGACTTCTTCGGGTGAATAAAACGACATGCCTTCTCCCCGTATTGTTTTATCAGCATCGGTTTTGCGGGCTTTGGTCATGTAATAAAGACCAAGTACCATGTCCTGGGATGGAACAGTGATCGGTGCGCCGTTCGCGGGATTCAAAATATTATGCGAAGCAAGCATCAGGAGCTGTGCTTCAAGAATGGCGGCATTTCCGAGGGGTACATGCACGGCCATCTGGTCACCGTCGAAGTCGGCATTGAAGGCCGTACAAACAAGCGGGTGAAGCTGAATGGCCTTACCTTCAATAAGTTTAGGCTGAAATGCCTGAATGCCAAGCCGGTGCAGTGTAGGAGCACGATTCAGCATCACAGGATGTCCTTTCATGATATTCTCAAGGATGTCCCAAACCACGGGATCTTTCCGGTCGACAATCTTTTTGGCCGATTTAACGGTCTTCACGATGCCACGTTCAAGCATCTTTCGGATAATGAATGGCTTGAACAGCTCAGATGCCATCTCTTTTGGCAAACCGCACTCATTTAGTTTCAGTTCAGGACCAACAACAATAACCGAACGGCCTGAATAGTCAACACGTTTACCCAGGAGGTTCTGGCGGAATCGTCCCTGTTTCCCTTTCAGGCTGTCGGACAAGGACTTTAATGCCCTGTTCGATTCAGTCTTTACTGCACTGGCTTTGCGGGAGTTGTCGAACAATGAATCAACAGACTCCTGGAGCATACGTTTTTCATTACGTAAAATGACATCCGGGGCCTTGATCTCGATAAGTCTTTTAAGACGATTATTACGAATAATCACCCTGCGGTAAAGATCATTCAGGTCGGATGTGGCAAAACGACCACCATCAAGAGGCACTAAAGGTCTGAGTTCAGGAGGTATAACAGGAACCACCTTCACGATCATCCATTCAGGACGGTTATCCATACGTTTCTGAGCGTCTCTGAACGATTCGAAAACCTGAAGTCTTTTCAGGGCTTCAGCTTTTCTCTGCTGGGAGGTCTCAGTATTTGCCTTGTGCCGCAGATCAAAGGATTCCTTGTCCAGATCGATTCTGGAAAGGAGATCGTACAATGATTCTGCCCCCATTCTGGCAATGAATTTATTGGGATCGCTGTCGTCGAGGTACTGATTTTCCTGCGGAAGTTTTTCGATGATATCAAAGTATTCTTCTTCTGACAGGAAATCAAGGTAATTCAGCCCGTCCTGGGCCTTTATACCCGCCTGGATAACGACATATTTTTCATAATAAATGATAGATTCAAGCTTCTTGGTAGGAAGTCCCAAAAGCGAACCTATCTTATTAGGCAATGAACGGAAGAACCAGATGTGAGCAACAGGTACTACCAGCTGGATATGACCCATCCGCTCGCGGCGGACTTTCTTTTCAGTCACTTCCACTCCACAACGGTCGCATACGATACCTTTGTAACGTATTCTTTTATATTTACCGCAGTGGCATTCCCAGTCTTTTACCGGGCCAAAGATCCGTTCACAAAACAAACCGTCCCTCTCGGGCTTGTATGTCCTGTAATTGATGGTCTCAGGTTTCAGTACCTCACCGCTCGACATCTCCAGGATTTTCTCGGGAGAAGCCAGGCTGACAGTGATTTTTGAATATGTACTGTTTATTGGACCTTCTTTTTTATATGCCATAGTTTTGCTGATTGACAAGTGTTGAATTAATCTGTAGTAATATTCAGCCCGAGGCCGCGTAATTCATGCACAAGCACGTTGAAGGATTCGGGAACGCCCGGCACAGGCATGGATTCGCCCTTGACTATAGATTCATAAGCCTTTGCGCGGCCCACAACGTCGTCGGACTTCACAGTCTGTATTTCAAGCAGGATGTTTGCTGCCCCGAATGCTTCCAGGGCCCATACTTCCATTTCACCAAACCGCTGACCTCCGAACTGTGCTTTACCGCCAAGAGGCTGCTGTGTGATCAGTGAATAGGGGCCAATGGAACGGGCATGCATTTTGTCGTCGACCATATGGTGCAGTTTCATCATATAGATGAAACCCACGGTTGTAGGCTGGTCAAAAGGTTCTCCTGAAAGGCCATCATGCAGCCAGACTTTACCATTTCTTGGCAATCCTGCCTTCTCGAGGTAAGAATTGATCTCATCGATACTGGCGCCGTCAAAAATCGGTGTTGTAAAACGCTGGTTTAGTTTGCTTCCGGCCCATCCGAGGATAGTCTCATAGATCTGACCCAGGTTCATACGTGAAGGAACACCCAGAGGATTGAGAACGATATCAACCGGAGTCCCGTCTTCCAGGAACGGCATATCCTCAGCCCTTTGGATCCTTGCCACGATGCCCTTATTCCCGTGACGTCCGGCCATTTTGTCGCCCACCTTAAGCTTACGCTTCTTGGCAATATATACTTTAGCCATCTGCACAATACCGGCGGGAAGGTCATCTCCTACAACAGCAACGAACTTCTTGCGGTTACTTACGCCAAGAACTTCCTTGAATTTAATAATGTAGTTGTTGATAAGCGCCTTTACAAGGTCATTCTTATCTTTATCAGTCGTCCATTTATTCGGATTGACTGTCATATAATCTACGTCGTTCAGGATGCCTGCAGTAAACTTGGCGCCTTTCGGGACAACTTCCTGCTTGAACTGATTTAAAACTCCCTGAGAGACTTTATTATTGACCAGAGTCCCAAGTTTATCAACAAGTTTTGCTTTCAGCTTTTTGATATCCTGCTGGAATTCATCCTCCAGTTTTCTAAGTTCATCTTTTTCTTTGCTTTTGGCTTTCTTATCTTTGATGATCCTCGAAAAAAGTTTTTTCTCAATCACAACGCCCCTCATCGAAGGAGGCGCTTTGAGTGAAGCATCTTTCACATCACCGGCCTTGTCGCCGAAGATAGCACGCAGCAGTTTCTCTTCCGGTGTGGGATCGCTCTCACCTTTGGGAGTGATCTTACCGATCAGGATATCTCCTTCGTTAACTTCAGCTCCAATTCGGATAAGGCCGTTTTCGTCCAGGTCTTTTGTGGCTTCGGCGCTTACATTCGGTATGTCGTTGGTAAGCTCTTCCACGCCGCGTTTGGTATCCCTTACTTCAAGGGTAAACTCCTCAATATGGATGGAAGTAAAAATATCTTCCGATACCACCTTTTCGGAAATCACAATGGCATCTTCAAAATTGTAGCCTTTCCACGGCATGAAAGCAACCATCAGGTTCCTTCCAAGCGCCAGCTCCCCGTCACGGGTTGCATACCCTTCGCAAAGTACCTGTCCTTTCTGAACTTTATCACCTTTACGTACAATCGGGCGCAGGTTTACACAAGTGTTCTGATTTGTACGCATAAACTTGGTAAGCGTGTATCCCTTGGTATCCTCGTCGAAACTTACAAGTTTTTCCTTCTCACTTCTGTGATAGCGGATTATTATCTGGTTTGCATCTACATATTCTACCACGCCTTCACCTTCGGCATTGATCAGGACCCTTGAGTCCCTGGCAACGAGATCTTCGATTCCGGTACCAACGATAGGGGCTTCGGGGGTAAGCAAGGGTACGGCCTGACGCATCATGTTTGATCCCATCAGAGCACGGTTTGCATCATCGTGTTCAAGGAATGGGATGAGTGAAGCTGCGATCGAGGCAATCTGGTTTGGAGCTATATCAATAAGGTCAACCTTATCTTTTCCGACAATAGGATAATCGGCAAGATAACGAACTTTAATTTTATCGTCAGTGAGATTTCCTTTCCCATCCATCAGGGTGGTTGCCTGACCAATAATTTTATGTTCTTCTTCTTCCGCCGTCAGGTATACAGGGTTTTCTTCAAGCTGTACCCTGCCATCAACGACCTTCTTATAAGGGGTCTCTATGAAACCCAGGCGGTCAATCTTGGCATAAACGCAAAGTGAGGAAATCAGACCGATGTTGGGTCCTTCAGGGGTTTCGATGGTACAGAGACGGCCGTAATGGGTATAATGTACGTCACGGACTTCAAAGCCGGCGCGTTCGCGTGAAAGACCACCAGGGCCCAGAGCAGAGATACGGCGTTTATGGGTGAGTTCAGACAATGGATTGGTCTGATCCATAAACTGCGATAACTGATTTGTCCCGAAGAAGGAGTTGATCACCGATGAAAGTGTCTTTGCATTGATCAGATCCATAGGGGTGAAAACCTCATTGTCGCGAACATTCATACGTTCGCGGATAGTGCGGGCCATACGTGACAGGCCAACACCGAACTGGTTAAAAAGCTGCTCCCCCACGGTGCGTACACGGCGGTTGCTAAGGTGATCAATATCATCTACTTCAGCCTTGGAATTGACCAGTTCGATCAGATATTTAATAATGGAAATAATATCTTCCTTGGTAAGAACCTTGGTTTCTATTGGAGTATCCATATTCAGTTTCCTGTTGATCCGGTACCGGCCAACATCACCGAGGTCATATCGTTTATCGGAGAAAAAAAGCTTTTCAATAATCCCGCGTGCTGTCTCCTCATCCGGAGGTTCGGCATTACGCAGCTGCCTGTAAATAAACTCCATGGCTTCTTTCTCGGAGTTGGCGGGATCTTTCTGCAGGGTATTGAATATGATAGAATAATCGGTAGTGAGGGATTCTTCACGGTGAATAAGGATCGTTTTGATCCCTGCGTCCAGTATCTGGTTGATGTGTGATTCTTCAAGAAGGACCTCACGTTCAATAATAACTTCCGTACGTTCTATGGAAACGACTTCGCCGGTATCCTCATCTACAAAATCTTCTATCCAGGAACGTACAACCCTGGCCGCCAGTTTTGAACCTACAACACGTTTGAGGGCGGCCCGGCTTACCTTGACTTCCAGCGCAAGTCCGAAAATCTCGAGAATATCTTTATCTGTCTCGTAGCCAATAGCCCGCAGAAGCGTTGTCACCGGCAGTTTCTTTTTCCGATCGATATAAGCGTACATCACGTTGTTGATGTCGGTAGTAAATTCGATCCATGAGCCTTTGAACGGTATAATTCTTGCCGAGTACAGCTGGACGCCATTGGCATGATAGCTGGTACTGAAAAATACGCCTGGTGAGCGGTGCAACTGAGACACTACAACACGTTCGGCTCCATTCACGATGAAAGTGCCACGAGGTGTCATGTATGGGATCATCCCAAGGTAAACATCCTGAATGATCGTTTCAAAGTCTTCATGTTCCGGGTCGGTACAATACAGCTTGAGTTTTGCTTTTAAGGGCACACTGTAGGTAAGTCCGCGTTCAATACATTCTTCGATGGAGTATCTGGGAGGGTCAATGAAATAGTCGAGAAACTCCAGCACGAAATTGTTACGTGCATCAGAAATCGGGAAGTTCTCTGAAAAGACTTTGAATAGCCCCTCGTTTACCCTGTTTTCAGGGTTTGTCTCCAGCTGGAAGAAATCCTGGAACGACTTGACTTGAAGATCGAGGAAATCAGGATATTCGACCTGGATTTTAGTTTTTCCGAAGCGAATTCTTTCGATTTTTTTTGAAGCCAAGGTGTTTTTTTTTACGTCTGCCTTGGAAGGCCGACAGGTGAGAAATGAATGTTAAGTTTCAATCGATAGAAAACAAGTAAAGACCTCCCCTGAAAAGGGAAGATCTATACTTATAAAGAGAAATTCGAAAGTACCGTTTTACTTAATTTCAACCTCTGCACCGGCCTCCTGTAATTGTTTCTGTAATGCATTTGCTTCATCCCTGGAAACGCCTTCTTTGATTGCTTTTGGTGCAGCATCAACGAGTTCTTTTGCTTCCTTCAGGCCAAGGCTTGTAAGTTCTTTCACAAGTTTAACAACGGCCAGTTTTGCCTGACCGGCATGTTTCAGAACCACGTCGAATGTGGTTTTTTCTTCAACAACGGGAGCGGCGGCTGCGGCCGGTCCAGCGGCTACAGCTACAGCAGCTGCCGCGGGTTCAATTCCGTACTCGTCTTTGAGGATCTTTGCCAATTCATTGACCTCTTTTACTGTCAGGTTAACTAACTGTTCTGCAAAAGCTTTTAAATCTGCCATTTTATCTAAAATTTGCGCCCCGGAAAACCGGGACAGGTTATTAATACTAATTTATTTTCCTTTGTTGATTAACATCGTCGCTTACTCCGGTTTTTCCGATAGTGTCTTTACAATTCCCGAAAGTATGTTGCCTCCTGATGAAAGTGCAGACATAACATTGTGCATCGGTGACTGCAGTAACAGAATCAGGTCACCGATAAGTTCGTTCTTCGACTTGATGTTGATTAATGCATCCAGCTGGTCATCGCCGAGATAGATAGACTCTTCCACGAATGCTCCTTTAAGAATGGGCTTCTTGGCTGTTTTGCGGAATTCCTTGATCAGTTTAGCCGGATCGGTATTCACTTCCGAAAAAAGAATGGAAGTGGAACCAACAAGCAAAGGGTATAAGGCCTCAAAATCGGTCTTACCTGTGCGTTCCATGGCTTTTTTAAGCAAAGAATTCTTTACAACCTGAAGGGTTACATTCCGTTTAAAGCAAAGCCTTCTCAGTTTGCTGGTACTATCGGCATTCAGAGTGCCGATATCAGCAATATAAAAGGAGTTCGCGTGGTTGAGCTGCTCCACCAGGGTTTCAATCATCTGGTTTTTTTCTTCTTTTTTCATGTTGTTACGAGCTCAGTAAAAATGAGTAATTAAGCGGATACTGACTTTGGGTCAATCTGAATGCCGGGGCTCATGGTACCTGAAAGATAAACGCTCTTTACATAGGTTCCTTTAGCCGAAGAAGGTTTCAGTTTGATCACGGTATTGATAAGAGTCTCGGCATTTTCCACGATTTTTTCCAGGTCAAAGGAAGCTTTGGCCACGGAAGAATGGATAATACCCGACTTATCGACCTTGAAGTCAATCTTACCGGCCTTTACATCTCTGACGGCTTTACCAATTTCCATGGTAACGGTCCCTGTCTTGGGGTTCGGCATCAGTCCGCGGGGTCCGAGAATCTTTCCGAGCGCACCAACCTTAGCCATGACACTGGGCATGGTGATGATCACATCAACATCAGTCCAGCCGCCTTTGATTTTTTCTACGTATTCATCAAGTCCTACATGGTCGGCTCCTGCTGCACGTGCTTCTTCCTCCTTGTCGGGAGTACAAAGTACGAGAGTACGAACCACCTTGCCGGTTCCGTGAGGAAGCGTCACGATTCCGCGAACCATCTGATTGGCCTTGCGGGGGTCAACCCCAAGGCGTATATCAAGATCAATGGATGAATCAAATTTTGTGCTGACGATCTCCTTGAGAATACGTGCAGCATCGGTGAGTGAATAAACGGCGTTCTTATCAAATTTGGATAAGGCAACCTTCCTCTTTTTTGTCAGCTTTATCATTTGCTTTTATTTAATTAATGTATGAGGTGTATACAATTTTAATCCGGTTGCATGATTAACGTTTGAACGGGGTATCGCCGGTGAGGGTGATTCCCATGGAACGTGCTGTTCCGGCTACCATTCTCATAGCCGACTCAAGGGTGAAAGCGTTCAGATCGGGCATTTTATCTTCCGCGATCTTTTTCACCTGGTCCCAGGAGACAGCAGCTACTTTGTTCCTGTTGGGTTCTGGTGAACCTTTGGGGAGTTTGGTTGCTTCAAGCAGCTGGACGGCCACCGGAGGGGTTTTCAGAATGAAGTCAAACGACTTGTCCTTGTATACAGTAATGATCACCGGGATTAGCTTTCCGCCTTTATCCTGAGTACGGGCGTTAAACTGCTTACAAAATTCCATGATATTCACACCCTTGGAACCAAGTGCCGGTCCAACCGGGGGTGATGGATTCGCAGCTCCGCCTTTGATCTGCAACTTAATAATACCACTAACTTCTTTTGCCATTTTAATAATATTAATTCTATTCTTTTTGTACTTGCATGAAACTCAACTCCAGCGGCGTTTTACGGCCGAATATTTTAACCATGACCTTCAGCTTTTTCTTTTCTTCGTTAATCTCTTCAATCACACCGCTGAAGCTGTTGAAAGGACCGTCGATGACAGTCACTGTTTCTCCGATAATGAACGGAATATTAACGTCTTCTCCCTGTTCCGACAGTTCATCAAATTTTCCCAGCAGGCGTTTCACTTCGGAAGGACGCAGGGGATGAGCTTCGCCTTTTGCTCCAAGAAAACCGAGGACTCCTGGTATGTTTCTGATAATATGGGGTATTTCTCCAGTCAGGACTGCTTCGACAAGCACATAGCCGGGAAAGAAATTCCGTTCCTTGCTCACTTTTTTGCCATTCCGGATCATGTAAACTTTTTCCATAGGGATCAGCACCTGCGAAATGTAATCCTGCAGCTTCAGGTTGGAAATTTCATTTTCCAGAATCTGCTTGACTTTTTTCTCGTTACCGCTGATAGCGCGGACGACATACCATTTTTTTACACTTTCACTCATGTCCGTACTGATAAATTTTCCTTTAGAAATTTTGGAAAAGTTCAGATCTTATCCGATCTAAAAAAGTTTGTAAAACTGAAGAAGGACATTCCGAAATACTTCATCCATTGCAAAAACGATGATCGCAATAATGAGAGTAGCTACTGAAACCACGATGGCGCTGCTCTGGAGTTCGGCCCAAGGAGGCCAGCTCACTTTGTGCATCAGCTCATCATAGCTTTCGCTGATATAATTGACTACTTTGTTCTTTGCCATTGATTTTCTGATTTGCACGGGTGGTAGGAATCGAACCCACAGCCTACGGTTTTGGAGACCGCCACTCTACCAGTTGAGCTACACCCGTGTGTAATTTATAATTACAGGTATATGGCAGGGGCAGGGACCTGGCATGATCCCTGCTCCAAAACCATATTGTTTAGTCGAGAATTTCTGTTACCTGACCGGCACCAACGGTACGTCCACCTTCGCGGATTGCGAAACGGAGGCCTTTGCTCATGGCGATTTCAGAGATCAGATCAACCAGAATAGTGATATTATCACCGGGCATACACATTTCAACGCCTTCGGGCAGATGAATTTCACCGGTAACATCGGTTGTACGGAAGTAGAACTGTGGGCGATACTTATTATGGAACGGGGTATGACGTCCACCTTCCTGGGTCTTCAGTACGTAGATTTCAGCCTTGAATTTTTTGTGCGGAGTAATGGAACCGGGTTTTGCAATAACCATACCACGACGGATGGAATCCTTATCGACACCACGGAGTAACAGACCAGCGTTATCGCCAGCTTCACCACGATCGAGGATCTTGCGGAACATTTCCACACCGGTAACCACGCTCTTCATTTTCTCGGCACCCATACCAATAATTTCAACGGGGTCTCCGGTATTGATAACACCGGTTTCGATACGACCTGTTGCCACGGTACCACGGCCGGTGATAGAGAATACATCTTCCACGGGCATGAGGAAAGGCTTGTCAATGTCGCGGACTGGCAGCGGGATATAGGAATCAACTGCATCCATCAGCTCCATGATCTTATCAACCCATTTCGGCTCTTTATTGAGACCACCGAGTGCGGAACCCTGGATAACAGGGGCGCTGGCGCCATCAAAACCGTAGAAGGTAAGCAGTTCACGGATTTCCATCTCAACAATCTCGAGAAGTTCCGGATCATCAACGCTATCGCATTTATTCATAAAAACTACCAGCTTGGGAACGCCAACCTGACGTGCGAGAAGAATGTGCTCGCGGGTCTGAGGCATAGGACCATCTGTTGCAGCAACAACAATGATTGCACCGTCCATCTGGGCAGCGCCGGTAACCATGTTCTTGATGTAGTCGGCATGACCCGGACAGTCTACGTGAGCATAGTGACGGTTAGCCGTCTGATACTCAATATGAGCAGTGTTTATCGTAATACCACGGGCTTTCTCTTCCGGAGCATTGTCGATAGAATCAAACGACCTGAACACGGATAATCCCTTATCCGCGAGAACGAGCGTAATCGCTGCCGTTAAGGTCGTCTTACCATGGTCAATGTGGCCGATTGTGCCTACGTTGACGTGAGGTTTGTTGCGTTCAAATTTTTCTTTTGCCATATACCTAAAATTGATTAATTGAATTTAATTTTCCTTTCATTCTCAAACTGAGCCTTTGAGCAGAATTGAACTGCTGACCCCTTCCTTACCAAGGAAGTGCTCTACCCCTGAGCTACAAAGGCTAAAAAATTATGAGCGGAAGACGGGGCTCGAACCCGCCACCTGAAGCTTGGAAGGCTTCCGCTCTACCAAATGAGCTACTTCCGCAATTTAAATGGTGAAATTGTGAAATAGCCAAATGGTGAAAATTTTCTATTTCACCATTTCACCATTTCACCATTTCCATCTGTGGGGGGAGGAGGATTCGAACCTCCGAAGGCTGCGCCAACAGATTTACAGTCTGCCCCATTTGACCGCTCTGGTATCCCCCCTATTAGCCTTTACAACAGGTTTGAGCCGATGGACGGACTCGAACCGCCGACCTGCTGATTACAAATCAGCAGCTCTACCAACTGAGCTACATCGGCATTAAGGATTTGATGGATTGAGCTCTTCCGCGCCTGTCGCGGATTTTGAAACTATTCAGGACGTCAAAAAACGATCTCTTATAAAAAGGACTGCAAAAGTATGTACATTTTCAATACCATGCAAGCGTTTTTGGAAAATTTATCCTATAAATGTGATTTTTTTTAACAAAATCCGTACCGAAGTTGTACCGTTTTGATTTTATGTTATTTACAAAGCTTGTTTCCTCAATCCAGGAAAACCGACACCCGATTGCAGATTGTCATCCGGGTAAAAAAAAAGGAGCAGTAAAATCCGCCCCTTTTTTTTCTTTCAAAAGTGATTTATATCCTCCTGACTTTCTCTTTGTACTTAACCAATTGCTTTCTTAATGCTTCTACCGCATCATCAGAAGCCTCCTCAAAGGACTTTGCCTCTTTTAAGGCGAACAAATCGTTACCCTTGATAATAAGCCTCATTTCAACTATCTTATTCTCACGCGATTCATTGTTATCGACTTTCAGTTTAACTTCGGCCCCGATTACGCCTTCAAAAAAAATATGCAGCTTTTGCAGGCGTTCCGTGATAAAATCCTCAAGTTTCTGATCTGCCTTAAAATGAACGGCATTGATGATAATATTCATTCATACCTCCTTTTTTATGCCCTTGGATGGGCTTGTTTGTAAATTCTCTTTAGCTTATCAATCGTGTTATGCGTGTATACCTGGGTAGCAGCAAGGCTGGCATGACCAAGCAATTCTTTTACCGCGTTCAGTTCAGCTCCGTTATTCAGCAAATGAGTTGCAAAAGTATGTCTGAGAACATGCGGACTCTTTTTATCTAAAGTTGTAAAACCGGCCAGATGTTTGTTAACAATAAGGTATATCTGCTTGGAATACATCTTCCCTCCTTTATCAGTGAGGAATAATTCAGGATGTTGTCCGAAACTGTTTTCCTTCTCCTTAACGTAATTTTTCAGCAATGTACCAAATTTCTTTGAAAACGGGATGATACGCTCTTTATTTCGCTTCCCCATTACTTTAATTGTATCTGAATTGAAGTCAACATCGGTTTCTTTCAGATTAAGAAGCTCCGATAACCTTATGCCTGTATTATAAAACATCTCAACAATAATCATGTCTCTCAGCCCCGGAAATCCTTCAACCCCCTGCATATGCCCGATAAGAGCCGACATACTTGCGGTCTCAACAAATTCAGGGAGGCGCTTTGAGGTTTTGGGTGAAATAACTCTGCGCATTGGATTGTTTTCAACAACGCCTTCTTTCAACAAAAAGCGGTAAAACGATTTAAGGGAGGTGAGTTTACGGTTGACGGAACGAGGTGAATCGCCTTGCTCCATCAAAAAAACCAGCCATGACCGTATCATGGAGTGATCAATAACCGATATATCAGTAATCTGGTATTGAGCACTCAGAAAAGTAAAAAACTGGTCCAGGTCTGTCCGGTATGCGGTTACAGTGTGTGGCGAGTACCGTTTTTCGTATTGTATGTATGCAAGAAAGCGATCCTTCACTGGTCAACAAAAAAAAGTAGAACCTTTGTTGATTGCCAATCGACAGGTAAATATACACCGATATTTACCAACAACAAAATTTCTACTCCTAAAAATTGTTAAAGGTTGCTACAGGTCTGCTTCGGCCGCTTGCAATTGCTGAATGTAGATGGCACGCTGAACCTCTTCGCGCTTCTTTATCGAAGGTTTTGTAAATTTCTGACGTTCACGTAGTTCTTTAACTACGCCGGTTTTTTCAAATTTACGTTTTAATTTTTTTAATGCCCGGTCGATGCTTTCACCTTCTTTAACAGGAACGATAATCATGCTTTTAGCTCGCTTTCTTTAATAGGTTAATAATTGTTAAATTTTCTTAAAAGGGCTGCAAAGGTAAAACCTTATTTTGAATTATCCAACAGGGACAGTGAAATCTATGAAATCTATTTTCAGGCATTGTTTTTCAACAAATCACGTTTGCATGCTCTTTAGCTACATTTGCCAATAATAATGTTACACTAACATAATATGATTAGGAAAATTACATTTACTATTGTAACTTTATTGAAAATACAAGCGTATGAAAACGTTTAAATTACAATTAGCAACCTTGATTTTGATAGCAGGTATGGGTTCTGTTTCATCATGCCGTAAAATCAATGGGACAGAACCTTCAGTTAACCCAATGGACCAACTGCATGTTCCTGCAAATTTCAATTGGGAAACATCACGTGAAGTATCAATTTCGGTTGCCGTGGATATCCCTTCCATGATAGGATTGCTCTCGAGAATACGAATTTACGACAGCGAACCCTACAGTACAGGTAAACTTCTGGTAAGCGGATCAGTCGGATATAATTATCCTTTTGTGACCGGCCTTCGGATTCCAACGAGTTTGAAACAAATTTATCTTGTGCTAAATTCTCCTGACGGCTCAAGCCAGGGCGCAACAGTAAATATTTCAAGCAATATCAGTTATACTTTTACGGGACCCAAAGCTTTTCCTGAGAATTATAATTCTGTGGCCGATCCGGACTGCTCCTCAGGCTGCACCCAAATTATCTCAGGCTCCGGGGCCGTGTCAATCTCAGGAGGTAAAACCTACTGTGTTACCGGAACATTTAACGGAACGATCAGCAGTTGGACTACAGGTACAATGAAAGTTTGCGGGACGGCAAACCTGGGATTAATAAAGATTAACGCACCTAATTGTAATATCATCGTCACTTCGGGCGGGACCCTCACTATTGATTCACTTTACATGAGCAGTACCACAACCCTGACCGTTTACCAGGGCGGTCATGCATCCATCAGAGGTTTTTCTATGGCAATTAATTCCAAGATATTCAACTATTCTAATGATTTTGTGTTCCAGGCGCCATTTTCCTTCAATGGGGAAATCCAGAATTACGGAAATATGCTTCTTAAGGGGGATGCCACCTTAGGGGGAACCGGCGGCAAACTGGCAAATTCGGGATATTTCAATGCCCAGGGCTGGTTTAAAGTCAATGCGCCCCTGACTAACGACGGAGTAATTGAAGTCAACAATTACCTTCATCTTAATAAGGCTGATGGAGTCGGGTCAGTTATTAATAATTGCAGGATCATCAGTCATGCCAACATTCATGTATACGGTGCAACTTTTGTCATGAATAACGGCTATATGAGAAGCGATCAGGAAGTCCATCTTTTTCAGTATGCCAGTACAGTTACATTGCAAAACCAATCTATGATCTCATCGCTTACATTTGTGATGGAACGAAATATATTGGGGGCAGGCGAAACCAGCACAATAAAAGTTGCGGGCGCTGCCAATCTACTTGATGCAACAAAAAAAGTGGATGGACCCATCGAGTTAGCTACCGCTAATGGCACATTTACCGGGAGCAACCCCTCTACCTTCTTGAATGGGGCCAAACTCGTGAGCATTTCGAATGCAACAAATTATATCCCTGTTACAAGCTGTAACCCTGAGGGAATCGGCGCACCTTCTCCTCCCGATACCGATGGCGACGGAGTTCCCAACAATCTCGACGAATTTCCGAATGATGCAAGCAGGGCGTATATTAATTACTATCCGGCAAAAGATCAGTTTGGCTCTCTGGCTTTTGAAGATCTCTGGCCTGGCAAAGGCGATTATGACATGAATGACCTGGTTGTTGATTACACCTACAGCATCATCAGCAATGCACAGAATAAAATCGTGGATATTTTGCCGAAATTTTACGTGAGGGCTGTTGGCGCCTACCTTTTGAATGGATTTGGCTTCCAGTTCGATAACCTGTCCCCTGCCGTGGTTGGTTCGGTTAGCGGTTACTCCATTACCGGCTCTTATATCAGCCTCGCATCCAATGGAGCTGAGAACTCCCAGTCGAATGCAGTGATCATTGTGTTTGACAATGCAAATAATGTCATACACCGAAGCGGTGGAACCTACTTTAACACTGAAAAAAATGTTCCTTATGGCTTGTCTGATACCATCAAAATGACTATCCATTTTGCTACTCCTCAGGAAGCTTCCGCTGTAGGAACTGCCCCTTACAATCCTTTTCTGATCAAGAACCTCCAGCGTGATGTGGAAATACATCTTCCTGACAGAATCCCGACATCACTTGCCAATCAGGCTTTGTTTGGAACAGGTAATGATGACTCGGATCCTTTAGCAGGAAGATATTATAAATCATCAACCAATCTGCCATGGGCGATCAATATCACCCAAAAATTTGATTATACATGGGAGAACGTACAGGTTATCAGCGGATATCTTAAATTCGGCACCTGGGCAGAATCGGGAGGCGTTTCCTTCCCCGACTGGTACATAAACCAGAGCGGGTACCGGGATGCATCGCAGATCTATACTAAACCAACGAAATAGGCCACTCTACAAGTTCTTCAGGATAAAATCCGTGATCCTTTCCCAAAGGTGATAGGAAGTATTCTTGCCAGTGTAGATTCCGTGGTTGCTGTTTGGATAGAGCTGCATCTCAAACTGTTTATTGGCACCAACAAGCGCTGTAACCATATCATAGGAATTCTGGGTATGCACGTTATCATCGGCCATACCGTGGATCAACAGCAATTTGCCTTTAAACTTGCCGGCAAAATTTACCGGTGAATTATCTTCATAACCCGAATTATTTTCCTTAGGAGTGCGCATGTAACGCTCGGTATAAATATTATCGTAATATTTCCAGTTAGTCACCGGGGCAACGGCCACGCCCAGTTTAAAATAATCGGCGCCTTTGGTAACGCATGAAAGAACCATATACCCGCCGAAGCTCCAGCCCCATATGCCAATCCGGTCCTTATCGACAAACGATAAGGAATCGAGATATTTTGCAGCTGAGATCTGATCGGTGGTCTCATATTTACCAAGCTGCAGGTAAGTACACTTTTTGAACTCCTCCCCTCTCGCGCCTGTACCCCGGTTATCAACTGAAACCACGATGATATCCTTTTGGGCAAGCATCTGGTTCCATGAAGAAACCGCTCCCCAGCTGTTCAAAACGGTCTGGGAACCCGGTCCGCCATAAAGCGTAAATAATACGGGATACTTCTTTTGAGGATCAAAACCGGGAGGTTTCAGCATCCAGGCATTCAGATCGGCCCCATTCTCTGCCACAACACTAAAAAACTCCGCCTTGCCGAAATTATAGTCTTTCAGTACATCCTTCAGTTTCGCATTATCCTGCAGCAACCTCACTTCCTTACCATCTGCCAGATTGACTGTAATAGTCGGCGGAGTACTTATATCAGACCATCTGTTAATATACCAGGCGTAATTGGCGCTGAAATCAGGCGAATTGCTGCCTTCGCGGGTCGACAGCTGTTCCGGTTTACCTCCGTCAAGTGAAACAGAGAACACCTCCCTGTTCATGGGGCTTGAAAATCCGGCTGTGAAGAACACAAGCCTGTTCTTTTCATCCACCCCCGACACATTGGCCACATCCCATTTCCCATCAGTCAGCTGCCTTATCATTTCTCCTTCCATCGTATATAAATAAAGATGGCAGTAGCCATTCCTCTCGCTGCTGATCAGAAACTCTTTGCCATTTTTCAGAAAACACCAGTGGTCGTTAATATCTATATAATATTTGTTGTCTTCGGAATAGATCGTCCTTGTTTTCCCACTTAAAGCATCGGCAAGTAAAAGCTCCAGCTTGTTCTGGTGCCGATTCATACGGTACAAGGCCAGCGTGGCGGTATCTGTTGTCCATTTAATCCTGGGAATATAAATATCAGTCTCCCTGCCGATTTCAACAGGGACCGATTTTGCAGTTTTAACATTATAAATAAAGATCCCCACAACAGAATTGTCCTCCCCTGCCTTGGGATATTTATACTTGCTTTGTTCAGGATAAAGATCTCCGTAATAGGTGAGCTGATATTCCTTTACCTTGCTTTCGTCGAAGCGGTAATAGGCAAGGCTGGCTCCGCCGGGCGACCAGAACAGCGCCTGTGAGAAACCAAATTCTTCTTCATACACCCAATCGGTAGCCCCGTTGATTATTTCGTTGGCCTTACCATCGGCCGTTACCCTTGTAACGAAGCTGTCCTCAACCTTGCTACTATCGGGGGCAAAGGCTTTAGAAATATCTTTTATATAAATGTCGTTATCCACCACAAACGCAAGTTTCGAGGCATCCGGCGAAAAAGTGGCAAGCCGCTGTTTCCCTTTGCCATAAAGCGGGACTACTTTCCCCGTTGCAAGATCATATATAAAGTAATTAGCTTTTGATGAATGCCTGAACAGCGCCTCGTCATCACGTGAGAACATCAGCCGGCTTTCATCCCCGCTGAATTCGTAGGAACTTACAGGCAACGGAACCGTGTCACCCTTAGGAATCAGTTGTTTCGACGTCAGTATCGTTTTCACGTACTTTCCGGTTTCGTATTCATACACGTTCACGCTGTCGTTCTTGACCTGGGTGAAATGAATCCCGTCTTTCATAGAACGAATACCCGAAACGCCCTTAGAGGAAAATTTCCTGTTCTTGAAAATATCTTCAAGTGAGATGGTTTTCTTTTCTGACTGAGCCCAGGTTGGAAAAATGGTTGCAGACAGAAGAAGAACCAGGAGAAAGCGGCTGCAATTTGATTTCATATGAGAGGAGATTAAATGAATGGTTTATTTTGAACATCAAATGTAAAGAATTATGGTCAACGCTGCAAAACCTTTCATCAGATGGCGGATAGCAGATGGCGGATAGCAGATGGCGGATAGCAGATGGCGGATGGCAGATGGCGGATGGCAGATGGCGGATGGCAGATCGGTCATCTCATTTTGCAGTATGGAGGATATTCTGTACTTTTGCCAGTTCTACCCCGGGATGTTAGCTCAGTTGGTTTAGAGCATCGCCTTGACAGGGCGGGGGTCGTGGGTTCGAATCCCTCACATCCCACAACAAAAATCCAAAAAATCACTGAAAATCAATGAAGACCGCCACTCCAGGCGGTTTTTCTTTTACAGCCGTTTACCTTACTACAAATAATCCTGTCTTGGCGGAGTAAAGAAATCAATTATATTTCCTTTCTCAATTACTTCCAAAGCATGATCGGTGTTTTCCGGAATTGAATATGAGTCTCCCGGCGTCAAAATATGGTTGTTCTCTGGCAGTTTGAGCAAATATTTTCCTGAAATTACATACCCGCTTTGTTCATTTGGGTGCGAATGGAAAGGAACAATGTTTCCGACTTCAAAGTTCATTTTGGTCACCATTGATTTTTGTCCAATTGCAAGTACATCAAAGTCAACTCCTTTAAATTGTCGTTTTATTGCACTACCTTTCTTTGTAATCATTTTCGTGTGACTATAAAACATAACCCAAAGATAACCTCTTTTGTCGGCAAACCTGTCCATTTCGTCTATTTTATTGCAACCTTCTGTTTCATCAGGAAATTTATCAATATATTTACATCTTGACAGGGAGAAGTAAAGGAGGTCTCAAGACATCCACTCCGTCATCCTAAAAAATAAAAAATATGAAAAAGACATTATCAAACCTTGTGCTGATTATTACTCTGATGATGGCCTCGACGTCGTTAGTCCTGGCCCAGAATTACAACCTGAAAGACATGCCGCCTCTCGATCCTAAAGTAAGGGCGGGCGTCTTGCCTAACGGCATGCATTATTTCATCCGGGCAAACAACCTGCCGGAAAAAAGAGGTGAATTTTATATTGCAAATAACATCGGAGCAATACAGGAAAACGACGACCAGAACGGCCTCGCTCATTTTACAGAGCATATGTCGTTCAACGGTACGGTCCATTTCCCTAAAAAAGGTATCCTGGATTACCTTGCAAGCATTGGGGTTAAATTCGGAACTAATGTAAACGCATCGACCGGGCTTGAACAAACGGTATTCAATCTCTCGAATGTACCTCTTTCGCGGCAGGGGATTACTGACTCCTGTCTGATGATTCTTCGTGACTGGGCGCATTACGTGGCATTCGAGGACAAGGAAATTGACCTTGAAAGAGGTGTGATTCTTGAAGAATGGAGAATGTATGGCACGGCTTCTGAAAGGATGAGCAACAAACTCGCTCCGGTGATTTATAAAGGCTCGAAATATGCCGACCGAAATGTGATTGGTGACACGGCAGTCCTCAAACATTTTAAATACCAGACCATTAAAGACTTCTACAACACATGGTATCGCACCGACCTTCAGGCTATCATTCTTGTTGGCGACTTTGATGTAAATGCCATTGAAGCCAAAGTCAAAGATCTGTTCAGCGGAATTTCGGCGGTAGCTTCCCCGAAAGCGAAAGAACTTTACCCCATGCCCGATAATATGGAACCTCTTATCGGTCTGGCTACTGATAAAGAAGCCACAAATACTATCGTCAGGGTCAGTTACAAGCATGATGCCATAGCTGATGCCGACAAGAACCTGGGTTATATGAGGACACAGCTTGTGAGGACGTTTGTGAATATCATGCTCAGCTTACGTTTGAATGAGCTTGCCCGAAGCGAAAATCCCCCGTTTATTTTTGCCGGAAGCAATTACGGAAGGTATTCTGCGACCAAGGACGCTTTCAACGGCATGGCCCAGGCTTCCGACAACAACGTTCCGAAAGCCCTGGCTGCGTTGCTCACCGAGATGCAGCGCATGAAACTGTATGGTTTCACCGCAGGAGAATACGAACGTGCAAAAGCCGAGTTGATTCGTGGTCTTGATTCACGCTATATGGACCGCGACAAGCGCAAGAACCGCGAGCTGGTGCGACCGATAACCAGCTACTTTCTTACGAACTCACCCAACCCTGGCATTGAGTACGAATATGCTTTCGACAAGGCCGAGATCCCCGGAATAAGCCTTGATGAGATCAATGCAACAGCCAAAACCTTTGTTACCAGCAATAATATTGTTATATCAGTAACCGGGCCTGAGAAGGAAGGGGTTAAGCTGCCCACGGCAGCCGAGATCCAGAGTGTGATGGCCAGCTGCGCAGCCGCTAAAATCAGCCCCTATGTCGACAATATGGCCGGGAAAAAGCTTCTGGAGAAGGATCCGGTTCCTGGAAAAATTACTGCCACCTCATCTAATGCTGTTTTTGGAACAACTGAATGGACGCTTTCTAATGGCATGAAGATAATTTTCAAACCAACCGAGATCAAGGAAGATGAACTTACTATAAACGGCTGGGCCGAAGGAGGCGCTTCAGCCCTGAAGGATGAAGAACTTGTTTCTGCTGATTTTCTTGGCGACGCTATTTCGGCCATGGGTCTGGCGAATTATACACGCAACGATCTCACTAAACTGCTTGCAGGCAAACGGGCGAATGTTTCGTTCATGATATCAGATGAACAGGATATGGTCTCGGTACGCACATCCCCCAAAGATCTTGAAACAGCGCTTCAGCTTGTTTACCTGGGTTTCACCAGTCCTCGCTGGAACGAAACGGACTATAAGACATGGCTTGATAAGATCAAGGCTGCCCTCATCAATGCTGATGCGGAACCACGTAAAGCATTTACCGATACGATCGGGGTTATGATGGCAAACCACAACAAACGCAGTCAGCCCACAACCTACAAATCCCTTGATGAAATATCCTTTGATCTTTTGCAGAAAGTCTTCAGGCAAAGGTTCAATGAACCGGGGAATTTTACCCTTTTGTTTACCGGTAAAGTCAATCCCGAAACTGTAAAGCCTTTGTTGGAGAAGTACCTTGCCTCCCTTCCTGCAGTTGCCCAAAAGGATCAGTATATCGATCGTGGGATAAGGCCTCCGAAGGGTCATGCAAAGCGTGACTTCCAGAGAAAAAGCACGACTCCAAGGACAGCTATTTATGTGAATTATAATGGCAGCTGCGATTACACAGCCGACAACAGGCTGCTCGGAGCTGCAATGCGGCATATCCTTGAGCTAAAGTATATTGAAAGGATACGCGAAGACGAAGGCGGTGCTTACAGCGTTCGCGTCTCCTTTGCAACATCGAAACTTCCTGTTCCATCGTTTGGCTTTGTGGTAACTTTCGAGACCGATCCTGCCAAAGCTGATAAACTGCTTGGCATTGTGCATAGCGAAGCAGATAAATTTCTGAAAAGCGGTCCGTCCGATGCCGACCTTCAGAAATTCAAGGAATATGCCCTGAAGCAAAGGCCTGAAGACATGAAGGAAAACAACTGGTGGAATTCCATCGTACAAGAATATTATCAGAACAATCTGGATTACCTGAGTGGTTTTGAAGCCAAAGTAAAAGCGCTTGACGTCAAAGCAGTTCAGGAGTTTGCAAAAAAAGCCCTTGGCCAGGATAATGTAGTTGAAGTGATCATGAGACCATAAAATATGAAAATAAAAGTACTTGGAGCCGGTGGCGGAGAAGTCACCGGTTCCGCTTATCTGGTAGAAACCGACAAGGCAAGAGTTCTTGTCGATTGCGGTATTTTCCAGGGAGGGAGAGAGGCTGAAGCCATGAACCGGTTTGACCCAAAAGATGTTTCTTCCCTTGATGCGGTAGTGGTAACACATGCCCATCTGGACCATACCGGACGGCTTCCCCTGCTCAGCAAAATGGGAGTTCCTGCACCCGTGTTCTGCACTCAGGCAACCCTTGAGCTCACCTCACTCATACTTCGCGATTCGGCACATGTGCAGGAAATGGATACTATGAGGCTGAACAGGAAAAGGCAAAGGGCCGGGATGAAACCCCTTAAACCCATGGTGTCGCTCGAAGACACGGAAGATATCATTGGTAGGCTGATCGCTCTTCCTTACGATCAGGACTTTCAGGTGGCAGCAGGCGTTAAGGCTTATTTTGCCGAGGCCGGACACATGCTGGGATCATCATGCATCCAGCTAAGCATTGAAGAAAACGGGCTGGTGAAAAAAGTGGTTTTCTCTGGTGACCTTGGCCCGAAGGGAGCTCCAATCTTAAAAGATTTTGAGGAGCTTCACACGGCTGATGCAGTTTTCATGGAGACCACTTATGGCGACCGCGATCACAAACCCCTGGATGAGACCGTTAATGAATTTGTTTCTATTGTAAAGGCCGTGGTGGCGGATAAGGGAAAAATTCTTATCCCGACCTTTGCTGTTGGCAGGGCCCAGCTGATGATCTCAATACTGGCTTCGATGTTCAGGGCTAAACTTGTGCCCCCCTTCCCTATTTTCCTCGACAGTCCGATGGCTATCGAAGCCTCAAAGATCTATTTCAGTCATAAAGAGCTGTATGATGAAGAACTGCTTGAGTTTATCAGAGTAAAACCTCTGATGGATGACCTCAAGTCGTTGAAAATGTGTCCGACTGCCGAAGATTCAATTGCCATCAATGATGTCCCTGGCCCGATGATGGTACTTGCCGGTGCGGGGATGTGCAATGCGGGCCGCATCATGCATCATCTCAAATATAATCTCTGGAAACCCGAGACCCATGTGATCATCGTGGGATACCAGGGTTCGGGTACACTCGGAAGAAGGCTGGTCGACGGCGCTTCGCAGGTGAGGATTTACGGAGATGACATAGCCGTGAAAGCCACCATCCATACCCTGGGGGGCTTCAGCGCTCACGCCGGTCAGAAAGACCTGCTCAACTGGTTCTCACATCTTGCTCCGGCCAGGCCGAAACTTTTTCTGATACACGGGGAAGACAGGCCCAGGGAAACACTTGGTGCAATAATAAAAGAGCGTTATGGCATTGAAGCAGCCTATCCCGAATTAAACGAAACAATCATTCTCTGATACTTTATAGCATATTACAATGAATAATGCCATCCGCAGGACTAAAATCGTAGCAACCATAGGACCTGCCAGCAATTCACCAGAAATGATCGGCAAGCTGATCAAAGCCGGGATGAATGTAGCCCGTTTGAATTTTTCCCATGGAAGCTATGATGACCATGCCCGGGTAATCAAGTGTATCAGAGAGATCTCTGATGAAATGGATACTCCCGTTACACTGCTTCAGGACCTTCAGGGACCTAAAATACGGGTCGGGAAGCTTAAAGACGACCAGATTCTGCTCACCAAGGGCCAGGTCTTCAGTATCATACCCATGGAGGAATATAAAGGTGAACCCGATTGTATACCCATTGACTACCCCCATGCCGCGGAAGAGGCCCAACCCGGTATGCTTATTCTCCTTGACGACGGGCTCCTTTCATTTACGATTACCGGCATAACAGGGAAAGCCCTGGTTTGCAGAGTTGAGGACGGAGGTGTTCTTAAGAACAGGAAAGGGGTTAATTTCCCCAATCTGACCCTGAACCTACCGTCACTCACCGATAAAGACAAGCAGGATCTAACTTTCGGACTGGAGCAGGGAGTTGACTGGGTATCGCTGAGTTTTGTACGTTCCGCGGCCGATATTATTGAACTCCGAGATTTCATAAGCAAAGCAGGATACAGCAAGCCTCTGATTGCAAAGATCGAAAAGCCTCAGGCCATAGACCATCTCGATCAGATCATCGAAGTTTCCGATGGCCTGATGGTTGCCAGAGGCGACCTGGGCGTTGAGATGAGCCCCGAGAAAGTTCCCTTGCTGCAGAAGCATATCATAGAACAATGCAACAGGAAGAGTAAACCGGTGATTACGGCCACCCAGATGCTCGAGTCGATGATTCATGAGCCCAGGCCTACCAGGGCTGAAGCCAATGATGTGGCCAATGCCATAATCGACGGAACTGATTGTACTATGCTTTCGGGCGAATCGGCGGTGGGTGAATACCCTGTAAAAGCTGTTGAGATGATGGACCGTATTGCGATCGAAGTGGAATCGAAGATTGAATTCAGGACCTACCCCTCCAGTGAGCATACAGAGATCGGGGCTATCTGCGAAGCGGTAAACCGTATAGAAAAAGTGATCGGCGTGGCGGCGATTGCCGTTCTTACTTCAAGCGGAAGAAGTGCCAAATTCATTGCTTCGGGCCGGCCTAAAGCGCCAATCTATGCGCTGACCGACAATCCCGTGGTATATCATGGACTGAACCTGCTCTGGGGCATACACCCCATACTCATCCGCCAGAAATGCAATTCGTTTGATGAAATGATCCTGCTTGCCGAAGCAAACATCAAAGAACATCAGCCAACAATAAAAGGTGAAAAAATAATCGTGATCGCCGGGATCCCGCCAAATGTCGCCGGGGGAACAAACTGCTTAAAAATCCATACTCTATAAGCAAACAGAGGCCGCCCCGTTTACCAGGGCAGCCTCTTCTGTTAAAAACCAGTTAGTTTACCTCAGCAGGTATGTCAAACCGATATTAAAATTCAGCCCCTGCATGGTACTGTATGACCTGACGTCGGTAAAACTGAAAGAATTCGTATTGAACCAGTACTGAGCGCTTACATTGGCCCCCCAATGGGAATACCGTCCGAATTTAACCAAAACGCCGAGTTCAGGCGACATGGTAAAACCCCATTGTGTATCGTAAATATCATAATCCTGAATGAGTATATGCTCTTCCATATAATCGCCTCCAAGCGATAATCCCACGTAGGGACTGGCTATAGCTGAAGGCAGAAAATAATAGTAAGCGCCAACCTTCCAGGGAACAATAAAAACATAGTTATAATGAATGGCGGTGAGTGCAGTGCCATCATCTCCATAGAAGGTCATCCTTGGATTTTTTTTATAAAAATTATTCCAGCCGAATTCAAATCCCACAGCCAGTCCGTTCGTAAGAAAATAACGGCCTGAAAAAGTTCCGCCGGCCGGGCTTACAGTATTAATAAAAGCATTGAGATTCCCCAGCGGAATGCTGTTGGTCCAGGATAGGGTATAAAGAGAAGTTGGGCTGTAACCCGAAGCAGCTTTTTCCTGAGCCTGAACCGTTATCGTCAGAAGCAGCGCCGCTATGATTGCAAAAAATATCTTTTTCATTGTCAATTCGTTATTAATGGATGAACTGTTTGTTGTTTCATTTGTTGAAGCATCTGCTTAATTAGCCGTGATCTGCGGGGTTTGTGCAAAGCACTGGTCAACATTGGTAAGGATGTCCTCGGTATTGTGGTAACCCGTAAGCAGGCCCCTGATAACTGCAATCCATACAACATAAAGTTTGTTATTATGATCCTTGGCGTTTTTCAGGTCCAGCATGTCGATGATCACAGTTCCGCTGCTATAGGTAGTCACTGCGGGAGGATAATACGGGTACCAGTAGTTGTAGCCAGAATATCCCCAATAGTATGGATCGTAATTTCCATAATAATCCCAATACCATCCCGGATAGTAATATGAAACGTTGGTTATTTCTATAAGCGAAACATTAAGACCAAGGTCAGGGTTTCCTGTTTTGTGGTCAACCCTGGTATACCCTCTTACCTGCATATTACCAACAATCTGGTTCAGCAAAAGCTGGGCCTGGGGAGTCAATACCCTCTTGCCGGTTTTGCTGTCTTTAATAGCAAATACGGAGTCGACTATTGAAAATGTCTTAAACTGTTTAAAATTAGTACCCTTGTCATATTTCGTAAGGTCCACGAGATCTTCCGCGAGCCGCGAATCTATGCCCGGGTAAGTAGCGCAGGACATCACAAAAATGAGAGCCGGCAGCAGGGCCAGTAAATTGATTTTTCTTTTCATACTTAAAAGTTTTAAAATTAACAGAATCTATTGAATTATCATTTTATATATTTTGAAAAAATGAAAGCCCCAGGGTTCGAGCCCCACATATAGTCCGCTACCAGCCAGTTCATCGCCGATGCGGATATAATGTGCCTGGGTAAACTGATCTACCAGCCTTAATGAATGACCCGAAAAATCAACACCCGGAAGGTAAACAAATCCCTGGGATGGTCTTGGGCAATAATTCACTGCAATAAGGCATACGTTCTGTTCAAATTTCCAGTACCATGCCAGTATGTGCCTGCAACTCTGGTTATCATCCCATCCGCTTACAGGGCAAAGCGACCACTCTCCCATGTGCAACTCTGCCATGGACGTGATCTCCAGCAGGTTTTCATAAAATTTTCTGAGATCCGCATCAGGATTCTCATCAGGTCTTCTCCTGAGAAAAACAGGTAACTTTACCGATCGGCCATCCAGCTGACCTTCATGCAGAAGCTTAGCTCCCGGAAGTGTCATACTGATGAGTGCAGCGGCTTTTTCTTTGGCATTATAAAAGACCGATGAAGCCCTGTCCTCATCATGGTTCTCGATGAATCTTACCAGCTTTGACTGGTAGCTAAAGGCCGACATCAGGTGATGTCGGATAGCATCTGCATCTTCACCTTTCAACCTGTCGTAAAGCCGTTTATCATAACAATAGTCGAAGCCGTTTTGCTGCAGGATAAATTCCATATCCCAGTATACTTCGGCAATGAACTTAAAATCAGGAAATTCTTTTTTAACTTCGCCAATAATAACTTTCCAGTATTCTTCTGCCGGGACTTCTCCGGCCAACGCACCCCAGGTATGAGTAAAAACATTATTCAGCATCAGCATGGCCATATCGCAGCGAACGCCATCACACATACCTGCAATTTCTTTCACAGCACGTAACGCCTCAAGCCGTAAAAGAGGGTTAAAGGCATTCACCTGAACCACATCTTCCCAGGCAGGATAATATGGATCTTTACCACAGGCGAAGACATTTTTTCCGAAATTTTTAAAGGTTGCCGGATCCCGGGCCATGTCATCCTCCGTACCATGAATAAAAAAATCAGGATTTGAGGTCACCCAGGGATGATCAAACGCAAGATGGTTTGGTACAAAATCAAGAATGAGAGCTATGTTTCTTGCCGACAGCTTTTCACGTGCGATGGCCAATCCGGCGTTACCTCCGAAATTCCGGTCAACTGAATAGTTTTTCACGCAATAGGGAGAACCGCTGTTATCGGTTAAGGAAAAATCACTCAGGGCTCTTTTAAAATCGGAAAGGTTGCCTGGATCAGCATTGGAAATTGTGACACAGACCGGGCTTCTCTCCCATACCCCCATGAACCATACAGCCTGTACTTTGAGGAGTGCCAACTCATTCCAGATTGCTTCAGGAACGTTAGCTAGAGTTATGGTAGTGCCAGACTCCCGGCTAAGCTCTCCAAGCCACACCAGGGTGTTGATTTCATAGATGACCGGATTTGTGGCGAGAGCTTTCAATTGAAAAACATTATTGTCTGATGTAAATATAAGACAATTATCTGAAAAAAAAGTTGCAGGCGATAAAAAAAATTACATATGCAAAACCTGTTTCAGCAGCTTGTACCCGCTGGAACTTGCTCTGAGGCTGGCCCCGTTCTTGAGAATCACTGAATAGCTTTCCTTGTCGTACAACTCAATTCTTTCAATTTTCTCGGCATTGACGATAAAGGAACGGTGGACGCGAATAAATTTTTCGGAATCAAGGTGCGATTCAAAATATTTCATCGTCTTTTCTTTGAGATATTTGCCTTCTTTGGTATGAATCATCACGTAATCGCCTTCGGCCTCAAGAAAAATTATTTCGCTCACTCCCACAACATGTACCTTATGCCTTGTCTTTACGGCAATCCTCTGAAGCAATTCCTCTTTCTCATCCGCAGATTGAAGTATTTTCTGAATTTCCGGCTGAACTGAAAGCCCGCTCTGAAGCCTGGCAACCGCTTTCCCGACAGCCTGGGTGAACCTTTCCCTGGAGTAGGGTTTTAAGATGTAGTCAGCGGCATTCATCTCAAACGCCTTAATGGCATATTGATCGTATGCCGTGCTAAAAATAATAACCGGAGGGTTTTCGATAAGCTCCAGAACTTCGAAACCTGTTAGTTTAGGCATCTGGATATCTAGAAAGACCAGATCGGGTTTCAACTCCTGCACGGCCTTCAATCCTGAAAACCCATCAGAACATTCGGCAAGTACTTCTATTTCGGCGATATCGCGCAGGAAAGTCCTGATAATATCCCTGGCAGGCTTTTCATCATCAATGATTACTGCTTTATATGTCATTGTTTAAGATAGTTTTCAATTGGTTTATTTGGAATTGTTAATACCACCCGGTATACATTATTCTCTGCTTTGGTTTTCAGTAAAGAATCATTCTTGTACATGAGCCGCAAGCGTTCTCTGATGTTTTTCAGGCCAATTCCTGAGCCCTTCCTTGCAGGTGCCGAGGGATCGAAATCATTACTGATCCTGATCTCGAAATAATCGTTGAAAATCCTACAGCTTGTAATCACTTTAACCGGTTCGGTGCTTTCATAAACTCCGTGTTTTATAGCGTTTTCAAACAACGGCTGAAGGATCATAACCGGGATAATCCTGCTAGAGAATCCAGGCTCCATAGAGAATTCAAAAATGAGCTTTTCCCCGAAACGGATCTTTTCAATGTCCAGATACCTGTGAATATTCTGCATCTCTTTTTCGAGGGTTGTAAACGTATTGATATTCGAGGAAACGTTATAACGAAGAAATTCAGACAAATGTACTACCATCTCCTGTGCTTTTGAGGGATCGGTAATAGTGAGTGAACTAATCGAATTGAGGCTGTTAAAGAGAAAATGTGGATTGATCTGAGATTTGAGCATGTTCAGTTCCGATTCTTTCAGGAGTTCATTCAGACGGGTTTCCGTCCTGGCTTTATCCTGAAGGTCGCGGTACATAATGATAAGATAATAGGCCAGGGAAATGAAAGCGTAAAGAGAAATCCCTACTACAAAACGGTAGGGTATTGAAAGGCCAAGGAAGTTCATGAATACTGTTTCATGCCTGAAGAGCAGATTTAGAATAGCATAGCCTGTTCCCAACCAAAGTACCAGAAGCAGCAGCAGAGAAGTAAAATGATTGAAAATAAAGCTGAAACCTGCATGGTTCCCAGGCATGGAGTACCGTATCACATACCACATGGAGATCCCTATCGCACACAAAATGCTATTGTAGATAATGCTGTCGGCTAAGGAAATGTTCAACGGAATGCGAAACTGAAAGAATAAAATGGAAAAGTGGATCCCTGCCAGAAGGATCCACGCTCCAAAGTACACGCATATGGACCTGAGATTTTGAAAAACCGGATGTATCATTCTCTTGCCCCGGGTTTTATTTAATATGTTTTTATTTCACCCCCGCCAAAAATTGCAGATGCTTTGATGACCAGAACCCTGGTAGGATCGAGAGATTCCTTTATACAAAAACGCTTATCTGAGAACCCTCCAAATATACTTGTGTTTTTTAGCTGAACCTTCCATTCACAGGGGATGATAATAGTAGCCCCTCCAAACATCACGTTCACCTCAAGTTCATTTGTGCCTTCAGCCAGGCTGGCCTGAGAAAGATCCAGTTTTACGCCCCCAAAGATCACATTGATCCTGCCACCTTTAAAATCTTTGGTGACAATTCTTTTTTCGGTCCCGCTGAAAATATGGTCTTCGAAAATAAAGCCCTGGTCGCTGGCAGCCGCTGCATTCTCAGGAGCAGTACCCATACGGTGCTTCCATTTCCCGGGATGAGGAAATCTGCGGAAAAGAATAAGTACCCCGACGCAGATAAGAATCAAGGGCCAGAAAAGATGACCAAAATTGATATTCATATCAAATATCCTTGGAAAAAGGAAAAAACCTCCGATCAGAATAAGTATGATTCCCGGTATCCTGTTTTCTGCGCCAACAAGACTTACTATTCCAATCACAAGCAGTAACATGGGCCATGAAATAATAACATGTCGCAAGGTCTCAGGGACAAGTCCGGTATTGAAAAGCAGCAAAGCGAGTCCTGCAAGGATTACAATCATTCCCAGAATTCCTTTTTTCCGGGGGCTCTCGTAATGAGTTTTATGTTCGTGTGTCGGTTCCATGGTATGAGAGTTTAAAATTAATAATTTTCTTCAACAAAAGTATTGTCATGATAAAGCAGATTAAAGAGGAAATCGATAAAGAACAGAAAAGCCCCGATGAATTCAGGCAAAGATACTTTTAAAATGAATATTTGTTCATAGCTTTGCGACATAATGAACTCTGTTGAAAACCAGTTTCTATAAATACCAGGGCAACGGGAATGATTTTGTCATCCTGGACCATCGCACGATTCATCCATCGCTGAGCAGCGAACAGATACAATTTTTATGCAACAGGCATTTCGGAATCGGAGCGGATGGTCTGATGCTGCTTGAGACTCACGACAGTTTGGACTTCTCTCTGAAATACTTTAACTCCGACGGGAATGAAAGTACTATGTGCGGAAATGGCGGCCGGTGTATGACAGCCCTTGCCCATGAGCTTGGGATCATTAAACATAAGGCAACTTTTCAGGCGGTTGATGGCCTGCATGAGGCTGAGATATTGTCGCAAAATGACAGACAATACACGATCAAACTTAAAATGAAAGACACCAAGCCGGGGCAGGTATTCGAAGACGGATATTGGATTGACACCGGTTCACCTCATTTCGTAACATTTGTACCTTCGGCGGATGAGGTTGATGTGTTTGCCCGGGGCAGGGCCCTGAGGACTGACCGGAGGTTTGCCCCGGACGGGTGCAATGTGAATTTCGTGCAACATACTCCTTCCGGAATTTATGTCAGGACTTATGAACGCGGTGTGGAAAACGAAACCCTCTCTTGCGGTACAGGTGTTACTGCCTCCGCTCTTATCTCTGCTTTTCTGAGGCAACACGGCCAGGGCTGTTACAGGGTAATGACTCGGGGAGGAGAGTTTAAAGTTCATTTTCATCAGTCGGGCCAGGAATTCTCAGAAGTCTATCTTGAAGGACCGGCAGTATTTGTTTATAAGGGACAGATAATGATCTGATTGGGCAATGAAAAACGACATGCTAACCAGTAAAAGATTGCAACTCAGAGCTGTAGAACCAGGTGATATCGATATCCTTTATCGGTGGGAGAATGATCCTGCTATATGGATGGTGAGCAATACACTGACCCCTTATTCCCGTTTTCAGATAGAAGAATATGTGATGAATGCCCGGAACGACATCTATACGACCCGGCAACTGAGGCTGATGATCGTTGGCCACAAAGGGAATATTAAAGGAAAAGCGATCGGGGCTATAGATCTCTTCGATTTCGACCCCGTTCATCTCAGGGCAGGGACCGGCATCATGGTGAGGGAGGAATTCAGGGGCGGAGGATATGCATCAGAAGCGCTTGATGTGCTTGTGAGTTATGCATTTGAAGTCTTGAACCTAAGGCAATTGTACAGCAATATTATGCCCCACAACATAGCCAGCATCTCCCTGTTTGAGAAGTTCGGTTTTGAACGCTGCGGAATAAAAAAAGACTGGATCAGAATCGGAGACAGCTGGCAGGAGGAATGGATGTTTCAGCTGATCCGCCATAATGTATAATTTACTTTAGTCATTTTATTGATGAAGCTTGCAAATCATGAGCATCTGAGCCATCGAGGTCTGAGTTACATAGCTCCTTTTACTGTAATACTCATAACCTTTCTTCTTCTGAGTCTGCTTTCTTTAAGGTTTTACTATTTCATCTCGTCGCCGAATGTAGATCTGAAAGGAAAAAGATCAACCTACCTGTTGATTCCAACGGGCACTGATTTTAATGGCCTCATTAGTATCCTGAAGAACAATTCTATCCTTAAAAATGAAAGAAGTTTTGTTCTTATTGCCGAAAGAAAACATTATATAAACAAGGTTAAAGCCGGAAGATACAGGATACGAAACGGAATGAGCAATAACGAATTCGTTAACCATCTGAGGTCAGGGCTTCAGGAGCCGGTTAGGCTCAGTGTGCAGAATGCAAGGAATCTGGCCGAACTGGCCGGAAAGCTGGGGCGGCAGGTTGAGGCTGATTCAGCAAGCCTCATGAAATTGTTTCTCGACAATTCGTATCTGAAGCAGTTCGAAGTAAATACAGAGAATGTGTTTGTTCTTTTCATCCCCAACACCTATGAAATCTTATGGAACACATCTGCCACCCAGCTGATCAGTAAAATGAGCCGGGAGCAGAAAACATTCTGGAACAACGAGCGGCTTGGTCGCCTGAATTCGATTTCAATGAACAAACAGCAGGTGGTCACGATTGCATCTATCATTGAAAAAGAGACGAATAAGGACGATGAAAAGCCTGTGATGGCAGGGGTTTACATAAACAGGCTTCACAAAAACTGGCCCTTGCAGGCCGATCCCACCATCATTTTTGCCTGCCAGGATTACAGCATAAAACGGGTATTGCTGAGGCATCTGAGTATAAAATCCCCTTACAATACTTACATTCATGCAGGGCTGCCTCCAGGGCCGATCTGCATTCCTTCGGTCGGCTCCATCGATGCTGTTTTGAATTACAGTCAGCATGGATACATGTATTTCTGTGCAAAGGAAGACTTCTCAGGGTATCATAACTTTGCTGTCAATAATGCAGGGCATTCCAGGAATGCAAAGAAATACCAGAATGCCCTGGATCAAAAAAACGTTAAATAAATGGCCCCTGAAACGTTCCGGATATGAGGTTACTTCTTCTGATCATCGGGTTAATTATATTAAACGGGGCAGAATGCCAGAACAACGCTGCATACCATTCAGTCAGAACCGATTCGGGTGGTATTAATAAAGGCAGACTCATCGGAGTTCTTTCAGTACAAGGGACCCTTTATTTCGGAAGCCTTTCGGGACTTTATTATGCGTGGTACAAGGACTATCCCCAGTCATCTTTCCATTTTTTCAACGATAACAACGAATGGCTTCAAATGGATAAATTTGGTCATGCCACCTCGGCTTATTATGAAAGCATGATATTCTATTATTCCTACCGCTGGGCCGGGCTTGGGAACACTGCATCGGCCTGGTACGGGGGTCTGCTTGCCCTGGCCTACCAGCTGAACATAGAGATACTCGACGGTTTCTCGTCTGGATGGGGATTTTCGATCGGGGATTTCACAGCGAACACCGTGGGGGCAACCTTGTTTGTAAGCCAGCAGCTGATCTGGAAAGAGCAGAGGGTGAGGCTGAAATATTCATTCCACCAGACTTCTTACCCTGTGTACAGACCTGATCTGCTTGGAACCAATGTTGCATACCAGATTCTTAAAGACTATAACGGAATGAGTTTCTGGCTTTCCGGCAATATAAGCAGCTTCCTTCCAAAAGGGAAAAGATTCCCCAGGTGGTTGAATATTGCCATCGGTTATGGAGGCGGCGGAATGACGGGAGCCTATGTAAATGCCAGCAATCCTTCTGCCCCTGGCCCGGAAAGATACCGCAGGTTCATGCTTTCAGTAGATGTGGACCTTACCCGTATACCAACACACTCAAAAGTATTGAAAGCTGTTTTCACGGTACTAAGCATCATCAAAATACCAGCCCCTGCCATAGAATACAATTCTCTCGGAAACTTCAGGTTCTACCCCCTGTACTATTAATTGGATTTTTTCGTAACTTTACTCTTTGATAAAAACCCATATTGTTATGGAAGAACAAACTTTCAATTCCAAGCCACAAGGAGATTCTTTGAACAACCCATTTCTTCAGCAAAATCTTCCGAATTCAACCACCATATTGGTTTTAGGAATACTCTCGATCGTATTCTGCTGGTGGCATTTGGTTTCTTTCATTGGAATCGTGCTGGGAATAAGCACCCTGGTACTTTCAAAGAAAGAGATCGCGGTGTATCAGGCAGCCCCGCAGAAATTTACGATCAGCTCACTGAATAATGTTAAAACAGGCAGAACCTGTGCAATAATAGGACTGATCATCTCGGTAGTGGTTTTTTTTCTGGTCACTTTGTTTTTGATCGGGCTACTTGCAACACTTCCATTCTGGGGAATGATCAGATGATACATGAAAATACTTTCTGTTGAAAAAATACGTGAGGCCGACGCATACACCATTGCCCATGAGCCTATAGCCGGCATCGACCTGATGGAACGTGCTGCCATAGCGTGTTTCTTGTGGATTGCCGGGAAATTGACAGTAAAAAAAGCAGTTTATGTTTTCGCTGGCACTGGAAACAACGGAGGGGATGGTCTTGCCATCGCCAGAATGTTGCAGCAGAAACACTTCCCGGTTCAGGTTTATCTGATAGGCTCAGAAGAAACACTTTCTCCTTCCTGTTCCACCAATTTCGAACGCTTCAGAAACATTGCCCGAAATAATGTAAGGTTTCTTAAAGAAAGTGAACCTCTGCCAGAGATTCACCCAGGCGACGTTGTTATTGACAGCCTTTTTGGCAGTGGACTGACCCGCCCGGTGAGTGGTTTCAGTTCAACGTTAATAAGGCATATCAATGAAGCAAGGGCAATGACCATTTCAATAGACATGCCTTCGGGCCTATTTTGCGACAGTTCATATAAAACCGGCGAAAACCCGGTTGTCGTTAAAGCAGATTATACACTCTCGTTCTCACCTCCTAAGCTGGCCTTATTCTTGCCCGAAAACGATGTTTTCCTGGGTAAAATTCAGTTGCTGGATATCGGCATTTCGAGGGAGTTTATTGATCAGACTTCTGTAAAAAATTATTTTCTCGACAGGGAGATGCTTGCCCCCAGATTAAAAATAAGGAATAAGTATGATCATAAAGGCACATTCGGGCATGCCCTGCTGATCTGCGGTAGTTACGGCAAAATGGGAGCTGCAGTCCTTGCTGCACATGCCGCCCTGCGCTCAGGTTCAGGCCTGGTAAGCATACATGCACCATCTTCAGGTGTTAGCATTTTGCAGTCGGCCATCCCGGAAGCTATGATGAGTATAGATAAAAACGAAAAGGTTGTAAGCGCTTTACCAGATCTTTCGCCATTTACTGCTATTGGTACTGGCTGCGGTCTGGGAATGGACGAACAAACACAAAAGGCTATCAAACTTCTGATCCAGGAAGCAGGACAACCAATCGTTTTTGATGCGGATGCCATAAATTGTTTAGCTGAAAACAAAACCTGGCTTGGTTTTTTACCCAAACACTGTATTTTCACGCCTCATCCGAAAGAATTTCACCGGCTGGTTGGCAAACACTCTAACGACTATGACCGTGTTCAGATGCAGCTCGACTTTTCATTCCGTTATCAGGCATATGTAATTCTTAAAGGCGCCCATACCGTAATTACAACTCCTGAAGGGGAATGTTATTATAATTCTACCGGGAACCCTGGGATGGCAACAGCCGGCAGCGGAGATGTTTTAACTGGTATGATCACAAGTTTATTGGCTCAGGGATATTCCCCGCTTGATGCCTGCATCCTTGGGGTTTACTTACATGGGCTTTCGGGTGATCTGGCTTGTGAGGAAACCGGTCAGGAAGCCCTCATTGCAGGCGATATTATAAAATATATTGGTAAAGCATTTCAAACACTATATGGAAAATTTTGAGAGAGAAGAATTAGTGAACATGGTTATTGCACCCTATGTTCAGAAAGCCACTGCTCTTTGCGGCATTAAGCGCCATGTAGGTGGCAACCAATTCAGGCATGCTCTGAGCACATATGCTATACTGATCGATTATCACTATGTTGACCAGGTGTTGCTGAAGGCCTCTGTGATCCATGACCTTTTTGAGGATGTAAAATGTGTTTCGTATGATGAGATCCGGAACCTCGATAGAGATGGAGCCAATGTGCTGCTGCTGGTCCTTGAAGTTACAAAGAAGAAAGAAGAGAGCAAGGATTCTTACCTTCAGAGACTACTTGAAAAAGGCAGTGAGAATGCCAAAACCCTGAAATGTGCAGACCGTATCAGTAATCTCACCGATCTTCATCCCGATATATTCCACAAAGATTTTATCCGCAGATATCTTGAAGAGACAAAGAGATGGGTAATTCCTATGGCAGAAGAAGTTAACAGGAACATGCTATATGAATTGCAGGACCTTCTTCACAGGAGAGAAGCACTCCTGAAATTCTCGGCAACAATCTGGCCATTCCAAAAAAAGCATAATTAAGCAACAACGGCACTGTGGAGTAAATCTTCCTCTACCCTCAGGTTATCGATGATAAAACTCTGACGTTCAGGCGTATTTTTGCCCATATAAAAGGTTAAAACTTCCTGCACAGCCGAGTCTTTTGTAAGAATCACGGGATCCAGACGCATTTTCGCCCCTATAAAATATTTAAATTCATCGGGGGAAATCTCTCCCAGGCCTTTGAAACGAGTGATTTCCGGGTTGCTGCCAAGTTTTTCAATCGCTGAACGTTTCTCTTCTTCAGAATAACAATAAATTGTTTTCTGTTTGTTCCTCACCCTGAAAAGAGGTGTTTGCAGGATGAAAAGGTGATTGTTCCTTACCAGGTCGGGGTAGAATTGAAGAAAAAACGTAAGTAGCAAAAGCCGTATATGCATGCCATCAACATCTGCATCAGTTGCTATTACGACATAATTGTAACGAAGGTTTTCAAGCCCGTCTTCAATATTCAGAGCCGACTGAAGGAGGTTGAACTCATCATTCTCGTATACGACCCTTTTACTTAAGGCAAAACAGTTCAGGGGTTTTCCTTTCAGACTGAATACGGCTTGTGTATTTACATCCCTGGCTTTAGTGATTGAACCACTTGCCGAATCTCCTTCGGTGATAAAAATGCTCGACTCATATCTGCGGTCATCATGATTATTATAATGAATACGGCAATCCCTGAGCTTTTTGTTATGCAGGCTAACCTTTTTAACGCTTTCTTTGGCGATTTTTTTAATGTTCGCCCATTCCTTTCGTTCTTTCTCTGACTGGAGTATCTTTCTGAGCAGGGTTTCAGCCGTATCCGGATTCATATACAGGAAATTGTCGAGATGTTTTTTAACAATATCCATGATATAATTCCTGATGGTCTGTCCGTCGGATTCCATGTAAACCGACCCGAGTTTGGTCTTGGTCTGGGACTCGAATACAGGATCCTGTACTTTAATACTTAATGCCACTATCAGCGAGGCTTTGATATCATTGGTATCAAAGTCCTTTTTATAAAATTCACGTATTGTTTTTACCAGGGCTTCGCGGAAGGCGTTCTGGTGTGTACCTCCCTGGGTGGTATGCTGCCCGTTAACGAAGGAATAATACTCCTCTCCGTACATCTCGCAATGAGTAAATGCAAACTCAAAATCCCCATCTTTCAGATGAACAACGGGATACACCTTCGGTGTGTCGATATAGGAATTGAGAAGGTCGAGTAGGCCGTTCTGGGAGTAATAGCGTTCCCCGTTGAAGATCATAGTAAGGCCATTGTTCAGGAACACATTATTCCAGAGCATTTTCTGGATGTAATCCGGTATAAAATGATAATCTCCGAACAGATCTTCATCGGGGGTGAAAGTCACAATAGTCCCTGTTCTGAGATCGCAGGGTTTATCTTTTTCATCACCGACCAGGTCGCCCCTGCTGAATTCAATGATCCTTGTAAGGCCATCACGGATAGCCTGGACCTTAAAAAAGGAAGAGAGGCCATTCACCGCCTTGGCTCCCACGCCGTTCAGGCCCACGGCTTTTTTAAATACCTTGGAATCATATTTAGCGCCTGTATTGATACGTGAAACGCATTCAACCAGCTTGCCAAGCGGGATACCGCGCCCGTAATCGCGAACACAAACCTGCTGGTCTTTGATTGTGATCTCGATGGTCTTGCCATATCCCATCACATATTCATCGATGGCATTATCAACGATTTCCTTGATCAGTACATAAATCCCGTCGTCGGGCGAAGAACCGTCGCCCAGTTTACCGATATACATACCCGGGCGGAGGCGGATGTGTTCCTTCCACTCCAGGGACCGTATACTATCTTCATTATAGACTTCTTCCTTGAACATTTTGATTTTCTCCAGACCGCCGCAAAGATAAATGAATCTCATGGCCGGCTTTGACGGATTTACCGAATATTACGGGAAAGTTATTCACAGGTTCAGATCCGGAGTTCAGAGGAGAGTGAAAGAACTTTATAAAAATTTTATAACAGATTTTCTCTCAAAGGTTTTTTTCACATATTTTTGGAATAAATTTTATTCGACATGAAAAAAACCTTACTTATCAGTATTTGTCTGACTGCAGGTTTTCCCTTTGTAAATGCTTCGAGGCTTCTCGTGCCTCAGCAATACAGCAGCATTCAGAGCGCGATCAACGCTGCTTCAACCCATGATACTGTTTTGGTTTCGCCAGGGATTTATTACGAGAATATCAATTTTAGGGCAAAGGGCATTGTTGTCGCCAGCACCTTCATCCTCACTCATGATACGGCTACCATTGATGCCACGGTAATTAACGGAAGTCAGCCTGCTGATCCTGATTCTGCAAGTTGTGTGATCATCGCCAGCAAAGTTGCTACGACATCACTTGATACCAATGCTGCAATCACAGGATTCAAAATAACGGGTGGTACCGGTACAAAATGGAATGACGAACATAACCCGGGGTCAATTTACCGTGAAGGCGGAGGTATTCTGGTTCAGTATTTATCACCCAGGATCCTTCACAATCACATAACAAACAATGCAGCTGCTGATATGAGCGGAGGAATGGCCAGCGCGGGAGGCGGAGGTGTACGCTGCGGTGACAGCAATCCACTTATCCAGAATAATGTAATCGATAATAATCAGGGCAGATATGGTGCTGGTATTGTCTTTAATTACTGCGGAGGTACCATCAGGAATAACCTGATAGCCCATAATACCGGGGGGCAGGATTATGGCGGAAGCGGACTATGGATTTTGGGAGTGAATTCACAAGGTTCACCGCGATGGGTGATCAACAATACCATCATATACAATTATTCGTCAGGCCCGGGAGGCGGAATCAGGGCCTGGAGTACAACGATGACCGTTATAAATAATATCCTCTGGGGGAATACGGCAACGCTCGGGAAACAGATATTCTCGGCCCCGGCAGCAATAACCGTATTATATAACGATATACAAGACGGGTACCAGGGAGCCGGCAACATAAACATTGATCCTGAATTTGATATCATCAACTATTATCTTTCGGGTATTTCTCCATGTACCGACAAGGGAGATTCCACTGCTGTATACAATGACCTGCCGGATCCCGTAAATCCTTCATCAGCAAAGTTTCCTTCGAAAGGCAACCTCAGGAATGACATGGGTGCTTACGGAGGGCCATACTGCAGATTGCTTTCATCACTGAGCACTGTATGGACAAGTTCGGGCCCTGAAACAAATATGGGGCCGGCTCCCGGGATACTGATCATGCCAAATCCTGTCAGGGAGGAAGCTGATATTGTGATGCATCTTGGTAAAAATAATACTGTCAGCACCGAACTTATTGATGTCAACGGCCGAAGTGTGCGACATTTTCAGGTAAACAATGTTTCTGATGGTAACTGCAGGATTAAGTTTTCACGCGGAAGCCTTTCGCCGGGAAAATACATACTTGTGATGACCACTGACAAGAAGATCCTGGCCACACAATCAGTGATCATTGATTAATTTCAGTGACTTCTCCTCTTAGGGTATAATTCCTTACCTCTGCAATAAGCAGCTTTATTTCTGCACGGGTAAGCAGAAAATCTCTGAGTTTCAGCCGGGTCATCCGGATGAAAACAACCAGCTGGTAAATTGTTGAAATAGTATATGATACGGATGCGGTGATGGCCGCACCCGGAATTCCATAGCGTGGAACAATCAACAAACCGAGCCCTATTGTAAAAACCAGGCCTATTGCCGAGCTGATCATATTATGATATGGTTTGTTGATACCTGAAAAAAAATGGCTAAGGATCATCGAGAAACTCAGGGCGACAATGCCAACTCCAAGGCAGGCGATAACTATCCTGACCTGTCCGAATTCATAATGAAAGTAAACCAGCCTGTAAAAAGATTCGGGCAATGCCAGCAACAAAATCAAGGCAACCGAGGTCACCATAAGTGAAATCTTCGAGAGTATCAGAGTAAGTCGCACACTATAGTTGAAATCCATGGCATTGGAAATGCGTGTGAACTGTACCAGAGCAAGGCTGCGGCTGATGATCCACAGGCCTTCGGCAATCTGGAAGCCGGTTGACATAACGCCCAGGGCAGCCCTGCCGAACCACACCTCAACCATATAATACCCTATACGATAATTCATCAGCTGAAAAATGTTGCCAAACTGAGCATAAGTCCCAAACTGCATCATTGAATTAAAAATCGGTTTCAGGCCTTTCAATGGTTCCGCCTTAAAAAATTTCAGCAAGGGAAAGAGACTGAAAAAATAAGAAAACAGGAATGAGATCAGTATGGCCCAGTAATAAGCCATCACAGTCCTTACATGAAATATGTAGACCGCTGAAAGAAGGCAGGCAATGAGAATAATTATCTGAACGAGGGTTAAGATATTGAAGGTTTTGACTTTTTCCTTGCCAAGGAGCAGCATATAGTTTGCCGAAGTAAATGACATCACCAGGGCGAGAAAAAGGACCTCAATAAAGTACCCCTGTGGAATTACCCCAAGCTGCTTTGCCAGGGAGCCAATAATTTCAAAGAAGAATGTTGCCAGAATAGTAACACCCAGTATCCAGACGTAGCTTAGTACAAACAGTTTTAAAAACCCAGCCCTCGGGGTCATGTAGACCAGGGCAGCCCCTCCTATAAAATTATTGAATAACTGAATAAATGTTACCGATAGGATAATAAGTGAGATCGTTCCAACATTAGCTGTACCGAGTAAACGGGCATTAAGAACGCTGATCAGCAGTGTGAGGAAAGCGCTGATCACGCGGGTCCCGATAGTCCCAATGATCTTTCTGAACATTCGTGAGCTTAGTGTTTTCTGAACTTATGACGGGTCTGTCGGCCGAAATGAGCAAAATTGAATTTGCTGCGTTTCGCATCGACCAGTGTAAACCGGCCCAGGCCGAAGACGGTATGAAAACCTTTGGAATACCTGGAATTCTTCAAAGGTCCCAGATAAGTTACCAGTTCTTCCTCGAATTCCGTTTCGGTGAGTTTTACTATCCTGTTGATTGCAACTCTCCTTCCATAGGATTCCGAACAATCCTGGGCCGGTCTGTAGAGCTGCTCCTCATGAATAAACGGCAGACCGGCCGGTCTTGAAGAGCGTACATCCATCTTGACCGGGTTAGCCGGATGAGGTTTGTATTTTCCATCAAGTTCATCGGCATAATAAATATAAAGATGCGTATTGGAATACTTTCTCAGGGTAAGGAACAGCCACCATTTGTCGTTATGATTGATGAGGGTCGGATCAACCGCATCAATATGATCGATTAAAACATGGTCTTCAACGAAGATACCTTCAGAATAATTCCGTTTGTACAAGCCGATATAACCATAGCGGTAGGATTCGGGCAGGCAGTAGATGTTCTCGCCATGAACAAAGATAAACGGATAAGACAGGTGCTCTTTGGTTTCAATTGACTTGAGAGGGGGTGAAAAACTATTTGAAAACGGATCAAAAACAGCTTCTGAGATATGGGCCTTGTTTTCAGCGTAGGAATAGTCCTCCATCAAAATATGTACTTTATTTTCCTCAATAAATCCGGCAGGATCTGCAAAATAGTTGCGTGAACTTCTCTCCTTCATCCACAACACGTCTCCTCTCAGAACTTCTTTATTTGAAAAAGCCAACTCCTGAACGGAACGGTTAATGATACCCACGTTCCATCTCTCGGCTCTAAACAAATCGTTCCAATAGAACGACAATCTGTTCATTAGTAATTTGATAATGAAAATGATCATTTTGAAATTACCCGGAACTTTATATACAGGTGCTGAGGATGATGAAATTTTTCCGGCGGCATAGCCTTTTTCAGCTATCTGATTAGCCATATCGGCAGGCCAGGCCGAAGATATCAGCAATAAGACGTCCAGGTTAGTCCTGTATGAATGAAAAAGAGTCTTGAGCCAGGCTTTTTTCAAAATAATGCCGGCATCAAGCTTTTCGGTAAGCCGTTGCATCATTGCTCCACTTACCGGGTCATTGTTGTAAATTGGCCAGAAGCCCGGAGGCCCTCCGCGGTATTTCTCTTCATCATCGTGATGGAATGACCATATGCCATAAGTTGCGGCATTGAGTATTTCGCCCCTGACAATATTAAACCCGAAACGCAGAATAAAATCAAGGTTAGCAGATTTGATTGCTGTAAGATCATCGTCAGAAAAATATTCTGAGTATTTTGTTTCAGACACTGAACAGACTCTCCGGTTGATCTTCCTGAGTTCATGTTCCATGTCAACACTTGCTTTCTGTGAGTGTTTGAACAGTAGTTTAGCCGAGGCTCTCCACATGAAGGAGTACTTATGCTTTGGATTGCCGGATTTTGGCACTGTCTGAGCCTGTGCAACCCGGGCATCAACAATTAGCAGGGCAAGATGATGTTCGTCGTGAAGCAGAAGGCGTATTGCCTCAGCCTGCCATCTCTGAAACACATTGCCGGAGCACATCACTCCAAATGTCAATCCTTTAGTCATTTACTCAAAATTTCACGGTAAATAGCTGTCAGTTTTTCCGCGATTTGATTCTCTGAAAAATCACGGGCAACGGATTCATGGAATTTACGCCATTCAAAGGTAGGATAAAAATTGAGCATCTGATCTATTGCTCTGGCCATTTCATAAACTGATGACTGTTGAATGATAATACCATTTCTGTTGCTAATGATTTCTGATGCCACGCCGGTATTTGTTGAAACAACCGGAGTTCCGCATGCAAGCGCCTCAATCACGACAGTGCCGAAGGTTTCGTAATTGCTCGACTGGACCAGGAAAGAGGCTGTCTGGTATAACCCGGCGAGCTCAGTATTTTGTTTCAGCCCGGTGAATTTAACCGGTCCGTCGCTTAATCCCAGGCTGTCTGAATATTTTCGAATAGCTTGATAGTCGGGTCCTTCGCCAACCATAAGCACTCGAAAATCATTACGGCTCTGATATAGCTGCGTAATCGCATCCAGAAAGCCTGAAATATTCTTTGATTTATCTTCAAAGCAGGAAACATGTAAAATCACAGCCTTACTTTCAACAGGTTTTTCAGAAGGAGGAACAAATAAACCTGTATCAACCACATTTGGCACGACCCGTGTTGTTGGATGTACAAGCTTAACCGATTTCATTGCCTGGGCAAGTGATTCGCTTACGGTGATAAGCCCGGAGGAATTTTTCAGGAGTAAGCGTGTAAGCCATTTTCTAATGAGGCCTTTATACGTACCATTTCCCGGGTAATACCGTGACCAGTGTTCTGAAATGATATAAGGACACCCTTGTTTCCTGGCCATAAACCATGCAAAAAAAATCTCGCGGGTAAGTATATGCCCGTGTATAATATCTACCGTAAATGGCATCAGGCTGTGATATCCAATATGATGCGCTTTAATATACCGGATTATACCCGTCAACTTAGAAAAAACCGACCGGGTCTGGTCGGCTTTATAGTAAACATGGCATGCCCTGACCGCGTTTTCAACTGAATTTACAATCTCATAGGTACCCTTGCAGTCGGGATCAGGATGAACAGAAAGGATCTGAACTGAATGTTTTTTTGCCAGGGCCCCGGCCTGCTTTTGAATAAAGAGCCCTGGCATAGGATCGATACGGTTAGGATACCACCGGGGTACAAAAAGTATTTTCAAGCCCTTGTCCTGAGGATTCAACTCTACGTTTTGAATGTTATTTGATTTTAAAGTAGTCATCGATTAGTGTGATCGCGTTGTTCAGCCTTTCGCTGCCAAATCCGCGGATTATAACAAACGGAAAATTCCGTGATGTTATTTCCCTGCAATATAGTTCAAAAAGTTCTTTCCTCATTTCAGGATGCTCCCTCAGTGGGTCATATTCCCATGGCAGATCGATATCGCAAAGAAGATAAAGATCGTAGCGATGCGTCTCTATCTGGTTAAGTATCCACTGATGGCATCGTTTGTATTTAACATCACTCCATATTTTTGTTACGATGAATTCCGTATCGCAAAACAAGAATCCTGCTGCCTTTGACATTACCTGCTGCTCGCTCTCAAGCTGACCTCTGGCGATTGCAAGGACATCCTCTTCCTTGTACGAAAATCCGTTCCGTTCGAGATATTCCCGGGCAAATTCCGGAACCCAGGCTGTTTTATAATGAGTTGCAAGCTGTTCAGCAAGCATTGATTTTCCCGTTGATTCGGGACCTGTTATCGCTATTTTCCTGAGCTTGTCCAGAAGGTCAATAAGTTTTTGTACCCTTGACTTTATATTTCCATTCCATCCATCCCAGTGTAGCAATCACGGTATACACCAGGTACTGGAAGCCGAGAAAATACCATTTCAGAAAAATGCAGAGCGCAATCATGACCAAATCCCCTATAATCCAGAGAATCCAGTGCTGAATTTTTTTCCTGGCCATGAGCCACATGGCAATTGCGTATAGCGCGGATGTAAAAGCATCGTAAAAGGCATATTGATTATGGGGCATCTTCCCAAGAAGGTACCACAGTACAAAGAATAAAAAAATAATTAGTCCCGTGTATAGCTTCATTTCCTTCCGGCTGCATGAAGTGATCATGATATGCTTGTCCCCGCCGGTTTTCCTGAGCCAGTTATACCAGCCGTAAATATTCATTATGAAGTAGAAAACGTTTATTCCGGCATTGGCATATATATCGCCCTTAAAATAAATGGAAGCCGAAAACAGCACGCTGACTCCGCCGATTGGGAATGCCCATACATTTTCTTTCTTGATAAGCCAAACACTGAGCAGGCCAGACAAAACAGCGACAAGTTCAACAACTGAGGTCTGAAAAATCCCGAAATTGATCAATAAATCATAATCCACCCTGCAAAGGTAAATTAATACTGTGGTTTGCAAATCAGAAAAGACTAATTTTGTAGTCGGTAAGGTTCATGTTAGTTTATGTTCCATCTTTTTCACTCACAGCTCCCGTTCATAGTTAATCTGCTGATCCTTTTACTGTCAGCCAAAATCCTGGGTGAAATCGCCGAACGCCTCGGTCAGCCTGCAATGATAGGCGAAGTTCTGGCCGGTGTGATTCTCGGACCTTCCCTGTTCAACATCATCCCAATAATAGGTGACATCAAACCCATTGGTGACCTGGGAGTTTTCCTTCTGATCTTAATGGCCGGGATGGAAATTGAGGCTGAGGAAATCAGAAATTCGATACGCGGAAAGAACCTGTGGATCGCCCTGTTGGGATTTTTAATCCCAATGGGAAGTGGCCTGCTTATCGGACACCTTTTTCATTTCACAAATATCTTTACTATTTTTCTTAGTCTTTGTATTGCCATCACGGCTTTGCCGGTAAGCATCCGGATACTGATTGACCTGGGAAAGCTGAATTCGGATGTTGGCCAGAGAATAATTTCCGCTGCCATTTTCAACGACATCATATCACTGATGGTACTAGGAATCATTCTTGATTACAACGGTACATCCGGTAAACTTGAAGATGTGACCTTTTCAATACTTATAACCGGATCTAAGTTGATCTTGTTTATTGCCATTCTGGTCGTTGCCTACAGACTTATCGGCTTTTCCAAGACCAGGGTCAGTACTTTCAATCCTAAAATGGACCGTTTTCTGCATTATCTGAAAGGGAAGGAGTCAATGTTTGCCATTGTCATTCTGTTCGTGCTGATCTTTTCAAGCATTGCTGAGCTATTGGGTCTTCATTTCATAGTCGGGGCATTTTTCGGAGCCCTTCTGTTTCCCAGGACTATGTTTCAGAAATCTGAATTTGACCAGGTGAAACATTCCACCTCCAGTTTTACCATGGGTTTTCTTGCCCCTATTTTCTTTGCCATCATGGGAGTTCAGTTTGATGCAAGCGCACTTACAAACGGACTTTTGCTTACCGTGGTTCTTATTGCTTCTTTCCTGAGTAAAATTCTGGGTGGTTACTTCGGCTCCAGGCTTGCAGGATTTAACAACATGAAATCCATCACAATCGGCCTGGGACTGAATGCCCGGGGGATAATGGAGCTGGTCATCGCGAACATTGCACTGCAGAAAGGATTTATAGACGTTCCTTTTTTCTCTATTCTGGTCATGATGGCCCTTCTAACCACACTCATCACACCATTTCTGCTTAAAGATGCTTTTGTACGGATAGAGAAATCGGAACACGGTTAACAACAACAAAAAAACGACTACTTTTGTCTCCCTTTAATAAAACCGGCTATGGAAATCATCAGGTATTTAATTGATTTTATACTGCATATCGACAAGCATCTGCTAGAGATTGTAAGCAATTATCAAACATGGACTTATCTTATCTTATTCCTGATTGTGTTCATGGAAACAGGATTAGTAGTAACACCATTCCTGCCCGGTGATTCTTTACTGTTTGCTGCAGGTGCAATAGCTGCCTTACCCGGGGAGCCTTTACAGATGCTGCCCCTGGTAATTCTCTTAATCGTTGCGGCTTTCACGGGCGACAACACTAATTATTTCATCGGGAAGTTCCTGGGTGAAAAAGTCTATGAAAAAAATTACCGCCTGATCAAACGGGAATATCTTGACAAAACCCATGGATTTTATGAAAGGCATGGGGGAAAGACCCTCATCATTGCCAGATTTATGCCGATTATCAGAACTTTCGCCCCATTCGTGGCGGGAGTAGGTAAGATGACCTACATCAGGTTTATCAGCTTCAGCATCTTTGGAAATATACTCTGGGTAGTATTATTTACCCTGGCCGGATATTTATTCGGTAATATATCCTTCATTAAAAACAATTTCACACTGGCCATTCTGGCTATCATCCTTATCTCGCTTTTACCTATGATCATTGCCTTTGTGCAAAATCTTTTCAAAAAGAGCGCTTAGACTCAGGTTTTTTTTCTTGACAGGACGGCTTTTACAGCCTTAACCACGTCGATTGTTTCCAAACCGAATTTTTCCAGAAGTTCTTCGGGTGTTCCGCTTTCGCCAAAGACGTCATCTATAGCAACCATTTCAACCGGAACGGGAAATTTCCTCGACAGAAGCTGTGCGATGCTGTCGCCTAGCCCGCCATTTCTCTGATGTTCCTCGGCCGTGACCACGCAGCCAGTTTTTCCGGCAGATGCCAGAACAGCTTCTTCATCCAGAGGTTTTATGGTATGAATGTTAATGACTTCGGATGAGATCCCCTGTTCCTCTAAGATGCGGCATGCTTCAAGCGATTTCCATACCAGATGGCCCGTGGCAAAGATAGTGACATCAACACCCTCGTTGAGAATCAGAGCCTTGCCTATTTCAAACTTTTGATCTGAAGATGTGAAGTTGGGCACTTTGGGACGGCCGAACCTGAGATAAACCGGGCCTTCGTAGCTGGCAACCGCAAGGGTTGCAGCCTTGGTCTGATTGAAGTCGCAGGGATTGATTACAGTCATGTTCGGGAGCATCTTCATCATTCCAAGGTCTTCAATATTCTGGTGAGTAGCCCCGTCTTCACCCAGAGTAACTCCTGCATGAGAAGCACATATTTTTACATTTTTTCTGGAGTAGGCTACCGACTGCCTGATCTGGTCATACACTCTTCCGGTCGAGAAATTGGCGAAAGTCGCGGTAAATGGTATCTTCCCTCCTATCGTCAGACCGGCCGCAATACATATCATGTTTGCCTCAGCTATCCCTGTTTCGATAAATCTCTCAGGGTAATCCCTGGCAAAAGCCTCAAGTTTCATCGAAGGAGTGAGGTCAGCACATAGAGCAATCACATCGGGATTCGATCTCCCGAGTTCATTCATCGCTTCTCCAAAACCCGAACGGGTATCCTTTGAACCGGAATCGATATAATCTTTCATTCTTTCAATGTTTAATTTTTAATTCGGATATTCATTTCACCATTTATTCACGAATTGTCTATTTTATTTGTGTTCATTACGGCTTCGCCGAACACCAGTTCACCATTTAATTCGCGTACATCTTCACATTGGTTGTCTGCCCTGATTCCACCTTGAACGACTTCTCCTCTGTATAGGAAGACGAGTTAGAATACTTGGGCCTGAATACCACCCTGTAATTTCCCGGCTGAAGATATAGAGTTTCCTGCTGCTGCTGATTATCTTTCAGATTGTACAGCCAGGTGAGGCCTTTCTTTTCTTCGATATAAAGACTGCCATAACCATTTGTTGCCCTTTGTATTACAGCAATACCCGGGGTAGGTATTTCAACAAAGGTGGTATGGCTTTGAGTAACATCAACGTCTTTTACTGTAATTCTGGGCATACATAGGATCTCAATGTCATATTTCCCGACAAGATACTTTTCGACCTGGTCAAACTGATGAACGTTCAGGGTCTGATTCTGGCCGGCTTTCCTGATAATGCAGGGGAGATACTTCAGGGTTGCATTTCCACTTGCTTTGAATGTAAGGTAACCCTGGGGTGCATCGATACCGACAACAGTATGTTTGCCTGGAGTAAGTTTCACTGAATCTTTTCTCACCGGGGGTATAGTATGTACAACTACATCATATGAAACCAGCGGGTCAACATCGAGTGTATCAGGAAGGCCCTTCGCGTTAAGAGAGTGAATAAAATTGTATTTGATCAGCCCGCTCTTGTTGTCATAGAAGGTCATGGCTACATTTGTTTCGGTCGGATTATGCTGCTGGTCGAGCAGATTCACTTGCATTGTAGTTGGGTTTAGTGTACGGCTGATGATGACTTTGAGGGCATTGGCAAATTCCTTTTCGTTGCTGGCATCAAAATACGTTCCAACGCAGTCGAACTGATCTTTGAAATTTTTACCGATCCCCACGATAAAAGGTTTCAGTGAAATCCCTTTTTCCTGGAGCTGGGCTGATACCGCACAGGGGTCGCCTCCACATTCCTCCAGGCCGTCGGTAATTAGAATTATTACGTTGCGGCAATGGTCACAGGGGGTGAAATCTTTTGCGGCAAGGGATAGCGAATAGGCGATAGGTGTGGTTCCGCTGGGGCTGATGATTTTCAGCACATGCTTGATACGCGCAGTATTGTCCCTGGCAAAAGGGACTTCCAGCCTCGAATCGCTACAGTCCTGGGGAGGAAAAGGCTTCTGATGTCCATAAACCCTTAAAGCCAGTTCAAGGTCAGTGGTGTTCCGCAGGCTATCGAGCAGAGCTGAGAAAAGCCGGGTGGCAATATTGAATTTGGTATCGCTCTGCCATCTTCCGAACATACTCTGGGATGCATCAAACACGAAAAGTATACGCGTTACGGGTTTGGGTTTTTCAGTTTCCTTGCGGGCTTGTCCATAAGCAGGAGCAATAAGAAAAAGCAATAATAAAAACAGTATCGGATGCCTAGCTTTCCGCTGCAGATAAATCAGGGTTGTATTTTCTATAACCTGGGATTTCATATCAGTGTTTAATAATCACCAAGGGTCTCCTGCAACTGTCCAAGAGCATTTAATGCCTGTTCGTTGGTTGGAGGAACCCCATGCCATTCGTGCTTATCCATCATAAAATCCACGCCAAACCCCATATGGGTATGCATTATGATCATATTGGGCTTTCCCTTGCCTGTCATAGATTTTACAGCATTCAGAACCCTCAGGATGTCAGGTATGTCATTCCCGTTCATGTCGGTTACTTCCCAGCCAAAAGCCTCAAACTTTGCCCGCAGGCTTCCCATGGGAAGAACTTTTTCGGTTGGGCCATCTATTTGTTTTCCGTTATAATCAATCACGGCAATAAGGTTATCAATCTTTTTTGCAGCAGCGAACATCAGGGCTTCCCAGTTCTGGCCTTCCTGGAGTTCGCCATCACCGCAGAGAGTGTAAACAAGGTGCTTGTCTCCATTCATTTTTTTTGCAATTGCAGCCCCTATCGATACCGAAAGTCCCTGTCCGAGAGAACCTGAAGCGATTCGTATGCCCGGAAGATGTTCCATGGTTGAAGGATGCCCCTGGAGCCGGGCGCCAAGTTTGCGAAGCGTACCCAGTTCCGGCAGTGGAAAAAAGCCATATCTCGCGAGAACGCTATACCAGGCGGGACAGACATGCCCGTTTGAAAGAAAAAAAATGTCCTCATTTTTTCCGTTCATGGTAAATTGTGCATGATCGGGGCGCATAATTGCAAAGTACAGCACCGTAAGAAAATCGGCAACTCCCAATGATCCGCCCGGATGCCCGGAAGCGGCCCCGTTGACCATTCTGATGACATCTCTCCTGACCTGAGTCGAAATTTTCTGCAATTCTTCTGGTGTAGGCATTTCCTTGTTATGATTTACGTGTATCGGTCAAAGATATAGGAATCCTATGGGCCAGCAGGACTGATGTTAATAACATTGGATAAGATTCTCGCAATCTCACTTCAATTTTAGCTTCTTTTGTTTGGGGTATACACACGTATATAATAGTATGAACAATTCAGTAAAGCACAGAATCTTCCTGATTTCTTTTTTTCTTTTGTTTGGAGTTTTATCATACTCCCAGGGAATCCAGCGAACCGACAGCCTCTGGGCCGATTCTGTGTTCAGGCTTCTCACACCGGAACAGAAAATAGCGCAGTTGTTCATGATCAGGGCCTTTTCTTACAAAGACGGGATTTATAAGGACAGCCTGGCCTCCGTGGTTGAGAAATATCAACCGGGGGGTATTTGTTTTTTCAAAGGGATGCCCTATGCCCAGGCTGGCCTCACCAATAGGCTGCAGCAGTTAAGCAAAGTCCCGATGCTGGTAGCTATCGATGCCGAATGGGGCCTTGGAATGCGGCTCGACAGCGCCATTGCCTTTCCCAGACCAATAACCCTTGGGGCTATTTCTAACGATACCCTGATATATCAGATGGCAGCCAGGATTGCTGCTGACTGCCGGCGGCTTGGGATTCATATTAATTTCGCTCCCGTTGCCGACATCAACTGCAATCCCGACAATCCGGTGATCAACTTCAGGTCGTTCGGGGAAAATAAATTCCTGGTGGCGAAAAAAAGTCTGAGTTATGCAAAAGGCCTGCAGGACAATGGAGTAATGGCTGTGGCAAAACATTTCCCGGGGCATGGAGATACCGATTCCGACTCCCATCTCACATTGCCTGTAATAAGACATTCGAAAGATAGAATGGATACGATGGAGCTTTATCCCTTCAAGTCTCTGATCAAAAACGATATACAGGGGATCATGATCGCTCATCTTTACCTGCCGTGTTATGATTCTTCTGCCAATGCGGCCGCAACACTGTCGTACCCGGTTGTAAGTCAGCTATTAAAGGACAAACTGGGATTCAAAGGATTTGTTTTTACCGATGCCCTTGACATGCAAGGTGTTGCAAAGTATTTCAAAGCCGGAGAGATTGAACTCAAAGCTCTGCAGGCCGGCAATGACATTCTTCTTCTTCCCCAGCACATTCAGAAGGCGGTTCGGGTAATCAAAGCGGCCGCCGACAGCAGCCTGGTCTCCTGGACAATGATTGATGAAAAATGCTTCCGCATCCTGATGCTTAAAAGCGGGCTTGGGGTAACTAAAGCTCCCATCAATACTGCTAATCTCTACAATGACCTGAATAAAAGGTCATCGATTCTATTGCAGAAAGAAGGATTTGCCTCGGCTCTCACTCTTGTTAAAAATGAACCAGGCCTGATCCCAGTTATCTCGCTTGAAAATAAACATATTGCTTATCTGGGGATCGGGGATAAACCCGCAAACAAATTTTCGGAAATCCTGAACAAATATACCGCTGTAGCTCCTTTTTTTCTTCCTCTCAAGTTCAATAAAACACAGAAAGACAGCATAATAGCCAAGCTGAAGGAATTCGATATCCTTATTATCGGACTCCATTCGATGACCGGATATCCTGCCGACAGCTTCAATCTTTCCAAGCAGGCACTGCAATTGGCCGACACTCTTTCTGGAAGCATGAGAACAGCCCTGGTCGTGTTTGGCAATCCATACTCCCTGAAGCTTTTGAAAAAACCCGTGAATGCCGGATCAATTCTGGTTGCTTACCAGGATTTTCCCATTACGCAGCTTCTGGCCGCCGAGGTACTATTTGGTGGAATCCCTGCCCAGGGCCATCTGCCGGTACGTTCTGCCAGTTTTCCATACGGGACAGGAGAAAAAACCGTTAAAACAAGATTCTCTTTCGTTATGCCCGAAGAAATAGGGCTCACCGACCAGTCGCTTGAAATCATCGATTCAATTGCCCAATCAGGAATAACACTGGGTGCGTATCCCGGCTGCCAGGTGCTTCTTGCCCGGGACGGGAAAGTTTTTTATCAAAAAGCATTCGGACATCCGCAGTATACCGATACGGTTAAAGTGGCCAATAGCGATTTATACGATATTGCTTCAGTCACCAAGATCGCTGCAACTACTTTGGCTATCATGAAACTTTACGATCAGGGGAAATTGACTTTGGATGACAGCCTGGGAAAATTCCTTCCTGTATTGGCGGCTTCCAACAAGTCGGCGTTAAGTATACGTGATATCATGACCCACAGGGCAGGGCTGCACGCGTGGATTCCATTTTATAAATCGGTAATCAATACCAATGGTTATGACAATACGGTTATCAGCAAAGATTCCACCGCTTTGTTCCCGGTAAAAATTGCCGATAGTTTATTTATCAACGCTACATACCGCGATACTATTTTTTCCCGGATTATACATTCCTCCCTGGGTGAAAAGGGAAAATATCTTTATAGCGACCTGGGTTTTTATCTTCTCAGGCTGGTCGTTGAAAAAATCAGCGGAAAACCCTTTGATGTATACCTTGATGAAACTTTTTACAGCCCTCTGGGGCTGCATCATACAAGCTTCAATCCATATAAAAGATTCCCCTCTGCCATGATCATGCCAACGGAGAATGATACGGAATTCCGGAAACAGCTTATCAGGGGAACCGTGCATGATCCCGGGGCCGCCATGCTGGGAGGCATTTCAGGCCATGCAGGCATTTTTACTAACTCTCTGGAACTTGGTGTGATCATGCAAATGCTGCTGAACCAGGGCAGCTACGGGGGAAAGACTTTTCTCTCCGCTTCTGCTGTAAAAACCTTCACCAGCTGCCAGTTTCCCGGAAGCGGTAACCGCAGGGCCCTGGGTTTTGACAAGCCGTTGCAAAATTACAAAGCAGAAAGCCCCAGTTGTAAAAGCGCCTCAGCCGAAAGTTTTGGACATAGCGGATTTACCGGTACCTATACCTGGGCCGACCCCTCAAATGGTCTGGTTTACGTTTTCCTTTCGAACCGGGTCTGCCCTTCGGCAGCCAACCAGAAACTCAGGGACCTGAACATCCGCACAAATATTCAGCAGGCTGTATATGATCTATTCGAGAAATTTGGCGTCAAATAATTACCTTTGCCGCCAAACCAAAAAATAACACTGAAACATGAAGAAATATCAATCCGTTTTAATTTGGGTATTTGCCTTTCTTTTTACTGCTGGCCTGGCTTATTACCAGAGGACGACAGGACCTACTTACCCTGTGCGCAGTCATATCGATATCGGATTAACGAAAGTTTCTTACAAACTGCCTCGTTCAGCAGATTGCGGTAAGGATATGCCGGTAAAGATCAACATAGCCGACACTTCTGTTCATGGCTCTTTTTCATACAGGCGGTATAAAAGCAATGATGAGTGGACTACTGTTCCAATGCTCCGCCAGGGCGATGAGCTAGTATCGATGATACCCATGCAGCCCGCAGCCGGAAAAGTCTCTTATAAAATATATCTGATAAAGGATGGGAACCAATACCCCCTGGCCGACAATCATGATGTTGTGCTGAGGTTCAAAGGCAGTGTTCCCCTGATCGTGCTTATATTCCACATTATCGCGATATTCGGGGCTATGCTGCTTTCTACCGTTACCTGCCTGCAGACAATTTTTAAAGGCAAGTATGTTTTGCGGTATATCTGGCTGACTGTAATATTTTTCTTTGCAGGAGGGCTGATACTGGGACCCATTGTGCAGAAATATGCCTTTGACGCTTATTGGACCGGATGGCCTTTTGGTCATGATCTTACCGACAACAAGACCTTTGTAGGCCTGGTATTCTGGGTCATCGCTCTGGTTGTTCAGTACAGGAAACCAGGTAACCGCTCATGGCCTGTTATTGCAGGTATCGTTTTCCTGGCCGTATTCCTTATCCCTCACAGCGCCTTTGGTTCAGAGATCGATTATACAAAGCAGGCTCCGGCGGAGCAGGGAAAGTAATATCAGATATCAGATATCAGATATCTGATGGCGGATGGCGGATGGCTTAGGCCTTCTTTTCGATACGGATTCTGGCATCAACGGCCAGGATTCTTTGCTCGTTTCCAAGAAGAGGATTGAAATCCAGTTCAACGATCTCGGGGGCTTCCTTCAGCAAGGCTGAAAGCCTTACCAGGATATCGGCAAAAGCATCTTCACTAATGCCTTTCTGACCTCTTACGCCCTGGATGATCTTATAGCTTTTCAGGCCCCGGATCATTGCAAGGGATTCCTCCTTTGAAAGCGGGGCAAGTCCGGCTGCGACATCTTTAAAGACTTCAATAAATATCCCGCCCATTCCGCAAAGTATCATATGCCCGAATGGAGGTTCGAACTTTGCTCCCGCGAACAGCTCGGTACCTGAAAGCATAGGCTGAATAAGAATTGCAGTAGTGTCCTTAAGGTTAATCATACGGTCAAATTCAGCCGTCACTGTTGCCTCGTTTTTTACATTCAGAACCACTCCGCCAACATCCGATTTGTGAACGGGACCTACCACTTTCATCACTACGGGGAATCCAAGCAGGGTAGCGGCAGCTGCCGCCTCTTGCCGGGTTTTTACAACCGCTTCTCCGGCCCTTGGGATTCCGCAGGCATCCATCAGTATCTGAATGGACGCCGGAGACAGGTATCCGTTCTCAGATTTGTCGATAACATTGCGGATTTCAGTATTATTTACCTGAGGTAGCTCAGGATTAGCAGAGGCGGGTGGCAATGTGTTGTATATTTTTGACAGGGCATTTCCGAACATCACCTCATCAGGAAAAAAAGTTTGTCCCTTATGCAAAAACGCCGTGATCTCCTCATGAGCCGTCATCACCGAAGGAAGAATAGGAAAAATTGGTTTACAAGATTCCTTCATTTTCTCATCAAGGACATTATAGACATCGAAAATCTTTGTCAGTCCCGGTGTGCCAAAGATGACTGCCATTCCGTCAATCTCACTGAATTTCTGATCACAGTAATCAATAATAGTCCCAAGTTGCCGGGCCGTACCGGTAGCCAGGAAATCAATAGGATTTCCCACTGATGAGCCTGGATAAAGCTGGGCTAATAATTCTTTTGCCGCTGGATGTTCAATATGGGGTACCGACATTCCTCCATTCGACAAGGCATCGGTTAGCATTACTGCAGGACCACCAGCATGTGTTATGATGGCCATGTTTTTTCCTCCCAGTCTCGGAAAGGTAAAGATAGATGCCACACTGATCAGATCTTCCCTTCCATAGCAACGGACGATACCGGCTTTTCTGAATAAGGCATCTACTGCTACATCAGGACTGGCCAGTGCACCGGTATGCGATGAAGCAGCCCGGCTTCCCGCTTCGGAAGACCCTGCTTTAATTGCAGCAATTCGGCAGCCTTTTCTGATCAGGGAGGAGGCATGTTTAAGAAGCATTTCGGGTTTTGAGATATTCTCCAGGTAAAGAAGTTTGACCGGAGAACTCGTATTTTCATCATAGTTTTCGTCGAGATAAGCCAGAATATCTTCCACGCCGATCTGGGCGCTGTTACCCACCGAAAAAACGTTTGCAAAAGAAAGACCATTAGGTATTCCTGCTTCCATTATAAAACAGGCTGTAGCGCCAGAGCCGGAGATGAAATCACAACCTTTGGGGTTTAGTTTGGGAACCGGATGAGTAAAAATCCCTGCATAGTCAGGTGTAAGAACCCCTACACAGTTTGGTCCGATAAGTGCACCATTTACACTATCTACAATATCCACAAGCACTTGTTCAAGTTCTTTCCCGATCTCGCTTTCTTCGCTGAAACCTGCTGAGAGGACGATAAAAGCCCTGGTGTTTTTCTGATGAGCGAGAAGTTCTACCGTTTCAGGAATACAATTTGCCGGGATCGCCAGGATCGCCAGGTCAGTGTCGGGAAGATCGGCCAGGTCCTGGTAACTTTTTATTCCCTGAACCTCAGCTTCTTTGAGGTTGGTCACATACAACCTGCCTTTAAATTTATTATTGATGAGGTTTCTCAGAATGGAACCACCTGGTTTCTGTGTATCGTTTGATCCTCCAACAACAACAATACTTTGAGGATGCAGCAGTGAATTGTTCAGCATAGGAAGGGTTATAGGAATTTGACAAAGGGGATAAAAGCGGGAGTCTTCCGTTTGTAGGCTTCCCAGTCGGGACGGCCCTTGTATTTTTTCTCAAGCATGGGGACACCAGAAACGAAGCGCAAAAGCAAGGTAATAATTAACGGGCTGATAAGAGTCATCCAGCCGTTTGGCAGGTTCATGGCATAAAAACCAATACCCCACCAAACCAGGGCTTCCCCGAAATAATTCGGGTGGCGGCACATCTCCCAGAGCCCGGTAGTCATAATCTTTCCCTGGTTTTCAGGTTTCTTCTTAAAATCGGCTAACTGAAAATCAGCCACGGCCTCAAAAAGAAATCCCATTCCATATACAACCAGCCCAAGTGTGTCGAGGAAACCAAGGGGTTCCTTTGAATAAAAATTAATATAGTATACAGGGGAGGCAATGATGAACATGAATAATCCCTGCATCATAAATATCTGTACATAGCTGCGAACGATAAAAAACTTCCATGTTTCACGCCACTGTCTGTATCTGAAATCCTCACCACTGCCCCTGTTCCGCATAAACACATGGACACTCAGCCTCAATCCCCACAAAGCGACCAGGAAAGTTACAATCCATTTTCTGAGGTCTGGTTCCGGATCCTGTAATAAGGAGTATAAAGCTATAAGTATAAAACCCGGTCCCCAGAAAATATCAACAATCGAATTATCCTTTACAATCTGAGCAAGGATAAAGACCAGCGACATATAAATAAATATCAGTAACGCAATTTCCGCGAACATATGTCATTTATTAAGCCGAACAGGCTGAACCAAAGGTAGGAAAATTATTCGAGCAAATAGGAGACACAAACCATGCCAGGGCCTGTGTTAGATACAAGCACGGGTGAAGCATGGTCAAGATAAAGTGGTTTTTTTCCTGTAAGCCGTTCCATTTCAGAAGCATAGAAATTTGCCATTTCGAGATTGTCGGCATGCGTTATGGTATATTCCCATATTTTATTCTTTCTGACAATCCGCTCGAAATCGCGGATTACCTTTCGGCTGCAGCTTTTTTCGGTGAACGACTTGCTGTTCAGCATGGCTTTCCCCTGCTTATCCAGCGAGATGATAGGTTTAAGGTCAAGTGTACGTCCGATGAAACTTTTCATGGGGCTGACGCGGCCGCTGCGAATTATATATTTCAGTGTCTGAACACTTACCCTGATCCCCGCTTTGGGGATCCATTCCATTATTTTTGACGAAAGCTCATCAGCCTGCATTCCTTTTTCAAGTGCCCGGGCAGCACGCACAAGAAGAAGTCCGAGCGCACCAGATAGCACTTTAGAGTCAAAAACCTTGACGGGTTTACCAGTACGAGCAGACACTTCCCTTCCTGCAATTTCCGAGTGACCGAATGTCCCGCTCAGGCCACTTGAAAGGTGAATGCCAAAAATATTTTTATAATGAGTGCTCAGATATTCGAACTTGTTCTGAAAATCTTTTAAAGAAGGCTGAGATGTTGTAGGGCTTATATCTGATTGTTCAAGCCGCTCGTAAAATTTCTCAGGATTGATGGTAAGCCGGTCGAGAAAATATGTTTCCCCGAAATGCAGGTTCAGAGGCACCACATGGATCTGATACCGGTCGGTGAGCTCCTTCGGCAAGTCGCTGGTTGAGTCGGTCATCAGGGCGACATCAGATAAACGTTCCAGAAGAATATTATTCTGGAATATCATATCATCGACTTTCTGATAAGTGATTTCACCAAAACGCTGGAGCTGCGACATTACTTCAATAGGATAATCGGTATGAATATGTACTCTCAGCTTTGTTCTTGACCCGGCAACAACCAGTGAATCTCCGGAATGTTCAAGAATTGATCGTAATTTCTTAGAATCCAGGTTCTGACCGTTAATCAGCGCTTCGGTACAGTACCGAAAAGTAATTACATCATGCTGAGCCTCAACCTGCTCTGAAGCTGATTGGTCGGCATGAGCTGTAATAGCAGTCATAGGCTGCCCCAGTGTGAAAAAATCTTTGATCCCTTCAAGAAAAAAAACAAAACCTTTTGCACCGGCATCTACAACATGTGCCTTGGCAAGAACTTCAAGTTTTTTTGTTGTTGCGGCCAAAGACTCCAGCGCCTTATTGTAAGCTTCTACCAGTAGTTTTATAAAATCATCAATCCTGTCCTTGATCATGTCAAGATGTTCAGCCCATTCCTTGATCACCGTTAGAATTGTTCCTTCAACAGGATTCGCGATGGCATCATATGCATAGGCCACGGCTTTTTTCATGCTTTCTGCAAAAGACTTTATATCAAGAGTTTGCGCAGAACTAAGTTCATTACTGAAGCCATACAGAAACTGTGCAAAAATGATGCCTGAGTTTCCCCGTGCGCCACTAAGTGCAGCATCTGCCATAGCTACCGCAGTCTGTTTGAGATTATCGGTAGGGATAATAGCATCCATAATAGACCTCATGGTAGAAGCCAGGTTAGTGCCCGTATCGGCATCCGCAACAGGAAATACATTGATTTTGTTTAACAGCTTCTGCTGTTCGAATATTCGTTGGGCGCCAGCAAGAAAAGAGTAGTATAACTGCTTGCCGTCCAGTTCCTTTATTTTCTGAGTCATTTCAGTCAATAGCGGAATTTTTTAAATTTATGCAAATGTAATCAAAACGAAGTAACCAACTTTCAACATTCCGTGGTTAGAACCACATATATTCATTTTTAACATTTTTTATGAAAATCGTATTGCTTTTACCGGGTTTATACGGGTGATGATCAGCGAGGGTACGATCAGCATCAGAAAGCAGGCAGCGACTGATATCACATTGAGCACAAGTATATTAAAAAGATCGAGGTAAATAGGGACAACAGAAACATAATAAGATTCCTGGGGTAAACCGATGATTCCCCATTTGAGTTGTGCAAGGCAGAGTGTAAACCCGGCCAGATTTCCGATGCCAACTCCCCATCCCAGAATATATAAAGCATGGTAAACAAAGATCTTGCGTATTCGCTTGCTGGAAAGGCCAAGGGCTTTCAGCACTCCTATCATTGAGGTACGTTCAAGTATAAGTATAAGCAAGGTAGAGATCATTGTGATTGCCGAAACGGCAATCATCAGTGACAGGATGATCACCACATTCATATCCTGTAGTTTGAGCCAGTCGAAGATCTGGGGATAGAGCTGATAAATAGTGGAAGCATCAAGTTGGAATCCGATCTGGTGGTAGACATATTTCCCCATTTCTTCAGTATCACGAAAATCCTTAAGCTCGACCTCAAATCCGCCTACCTGGTTGTTGCTCCAGCCATTGATCTTTTGTATATGAACAAGGTTACCGACTACATAAAGTTTATCAAACTCCTCTAGGCCAGTCTCGAAGACCCCTGCAATTCTAAACTTGCGGCCCACTGTATGTTCACCCACAATGAAATACATGCGTAATGGGTCGTAAAGCTTGAGGTTCAAGAGGTCGGCGAGAGTCCTGGAAATGATCACATCATTTTTTCGGGAAGTATCTGAAAAATCGGGGATATTCCCTGCGATCATCCTCTTACGGAAGAAGCCCCAGTTATAGTCCTCTCCCACTCCTTTCAAAACCACTCCCTGTATCTGATCGGAGGTTCGTATTATTCCTGCCTTACTACCATACGACTGAATATGTTTTATCTTTGGATGAACAAGCAATGCCGGAAGAAAAGTCTGTTGTTTATCGACGGGGTAAGGCACCAGGTTTGTGTTTTCCGAGAATCTGGTGATCTGAATATGTCCGGTAAATCCAATAACTTTATCGCGGATTTCCTTCTGAAAGCCAGTGAGGATAGCGATGGAAACGAACATGATAGTAAGGCTCAGGGTGATTGCAAGAATAGATAGCCTGATCACGGGACGGGAATAATGCCCCCTGCTGCCTTTTATCATCCTGCGGGCTATAAAGAGATCTGTGTTCAAATAAAAAGTCTTTATCTTTACAAAAATAGAAAACTTATTCCATGCTGAACAAAATCAAACTTCATCTTATCTTAACTGTATTGATTTTATCTGTCTGCAATCTCCTTGCATACACTCAGGTAAAACCTGCCGCTTATCAGACAGAAAAATATTTCAAAATACTGCATGGCAAGAAGATAGGTATTGTAGCCAATGCATCTTCTCTTATAGGAAAGGTGAATATCGTTGACACTCTGATCCATTCCGGTATTGATATCAAAGTAGTCTTCACGCCCGAACACGGATATAAGCTGCAGGAAGATGCCGGGCAGATGTCGGCAGACTACACCGATCCGGATTCCGGCTTGCGTATCATTTCGCTTTACGGTATAAAGAAGAAGCCCGCCGCCATGGACCTCGCGGGCCTCGACATGGTAGTATTCGACATACAGGATGCAGGCGCCAGGTTTTATACTTATTTAAGCACGTTAAGTCTGGTGATGGAAGCCTGTGCGGAAAGCAACATCCCCGTATTAGTTCTGGACAGGCCCAATCCTAACGCATTTTATATTGACGGGCCTGTTTTGGAAATGAAATACAAATCATTTGCAGGCATGCATCCTGTACCCGTAGTTTATGGCATGACGATAGGAGAATATGCGAAAATGGTCAACGGTGAGGGATGGCTAAAAGGAGGAGTAAGCTGTGACCTCAGTGTACTCCCTATAGAAAATTACAACCATCGGACAAGCTGGTTTCCCGAGGCCAAACCATCTCCTAACCTGCCTACTGCGAATTCCATCCTTTTATATCCTTCACTTTGTTTTTTCGAAGGCACGGTAATCAGCGTGGGCCGGGGTACATCCACACCCTTCGAGGTTTACGGCCATCCCGGCCTTCAGGGTTACAGTTACAGTTTTACCCCTAAGGCAATAAAAGGAATGGATTCTAAGCCCATGTACAAGGATAAACTTTGTTACGGTGAAAATCTGACTCAGTATTACTCTGAACATACAGCCGATCAGGGAAAGATTAATCTCTCGTGGCTTATCAGGGCATATACAGGTCTTGGGAGCAAGCCTGATTTCTTTAACCCGTATTTTGATCAGCTGGCAGGAACGGCGACATTGCAGCAGCAGATCATGAAAGGCATGAAAGCTGAAGACATCAGAAACAGCTGGAAAGCCGGAATTGAGGCGTTTAATAAGATAAGGGAGAGGTACCTGTTGTATCCCTGATGGTGAAGTGGTGTTCGGCGAAGCCGTAATGAACACAAATAAAATAGACAATTCGTGAATAAATGGTGAAATGGTGAAATCCCTAACCCCTAACCCCCGGATATACCTTAAGCGCTTCTTCGAGGCATTTCATAGATTCACGCAGATCGTTCACATTCAGCACATAGCTTATGCGCACCTCGTCGATACCACGGCCCTTTGTTGAATAAAAACCTGTTGCAGGCGCCAGCATCACCGTTTTACCCTCATAATTGAAGTCCTCAAGAAGCCACTGGCAGAATTTATCAGAATCATCGATAGGCAGTTTAGCCATGGCATAAAAAGCGCCTCCTGGATTAGGGCAATAGCATCCTTTCATTTTATTTATAGATTCTACAACCAAATTACGGCGCTGCAGGTATTCGTCGAGCACATGGATCATATATGAAGGTGGTGTGTTGATCGCTTCTTCGCCAACGATTTGACCGAAGGTTGGAGGGCTAAGCCTGGCCTGGGCAAATTTCATTGCTGTGGAAATGACTTCCTTGTTTTTCGAGATCATCACTCCTATCCTTGCTCCACAGGCGCTATAACGTTTTGAAATAGAGTCAAGCAGCACCACGTTCTGCTCAATTCCTTTCAGGTTCATCACCGAATAATGCTCTTTCCCGTCATAAACGAATTCACGGTAAACCTCATCAGCAAACAAAAAAAGATCGTGTTTCAGAACGATTTCCTTCAGCAGCTCAAGTTCCTCCCTCGAGTATAAATATCCGGTGGGGTTATTCGGGTTGCAGACCATGATCGCTTTGGTCTTAGGCGTAATAGCCTGTTCAAAAGCGGGTATTGGTGGCAATGCGAAACCGCTTTCAATAAAGGAATCTATGGGCTTTACAGTAACGCCTGCTGCAACCGAGAAACCATTATAATTTGCATAAAACGGTTCGGGGATGATGATTTCATCGCCAGGATTCATACATGAGAACATGGCAAACATAATAGCTTCGCTGCCGCCTGTAGTCACGATCATTTCTTCGGGCTTAACCACAATCCCGCAACTGAGATAATATTCGGCCAGTTTCTTCCTGTATGATGGCATTCCGGCGGAATGGCTGTACTCAATCACTTTAAGGTCGATATTCCGGATCTTGTCCATCACATTTTCAGGGGTGGGGATGTCGGGCTGCCCTATATTGAGGTGATAAACTTTAATGCCTCTTTTTTTGGCTTCATCAGAGAACGGAACGAGTTTCCGTATGGGAGAGGGAGGACAAACCTGCCCTCTTGTCGAGATAGTTGGCATAGCGTAAAGATTTTTAATAAAGCAGTAAAGCCAGCTTTTGGCTGGCTGCTGCGCAAGAAAATGTTATTTATTTACTTACTGACAGGGGTTGCTCCCTGCTCACTTTGTTTCTCTGGTGTTGTAGTTACAGGTTTTGCAACCACGGTTCCTTTAATCGACAGCCTCACACTGGAGGTCTTGCCATTGGAATTAACCGTGATGGTTTTGTTGATAGGGCCGATGTTGTTTGTATTATAGGTCACTTTGATCACATCGCTTTTTCCGGGAAGGACCGGTTCCTGAGGCCATGAAGAAGTTGTACATCCGCAGGATGTGATAGGCTTGGAAAGAATCAAAGGTTCTTTCCCTGAATTTGAGAATTTGAATTCGCAGCTACCGTCGGCACCCTGAGTGATCGTGCCATAATCGTGTACCAGCTTATCAAATGAAATTTCAGGAGCATTCGGATTTACCGGTGGCTGCTGGGCTGCATCCTGAGCATTTACTGCAAATGCAGCAAACATAACAAACAGGAATGAAAGCAAAATTTTCCGCATATTATCTCTATTTTTTAAGTTTATAAAAGGGAAGACAAAAGTACAGAAAAAAATCTTTCTCAGGAGAAACACCTCAATATTTTATAAATACATTATACGGACAGGATTTCAGGAACACGAAAAATCAGCTTACATTGTCCAGGATATCCATCAGCTCTTCCAGTTTAAATGGTTTAGTAATATAACTATCTACTCCGGCCTGGAAACATTTTTCCTCATCATCCTTATCTGCGTTGGCAGTAATAGAACATATATGGATCGCTTTTCTACCAATCCGCTTTTGTTCGATTTTCCTGATTTCCCTGGTTGCTTCAAGGCCGTCCAGCTCAGGCATAAAAATATCCATCAGAATGAGATCGTAGCTATTCTTTTTATACATCTCAACCACAACAAGTCCGTTCTCGGCAATGTCGATCTGATGTCCAAGTTTACTCAGTGTAACCTTCGCAACTTTCTGACTGATTAGATTGTCTTCGGCAAGCAGTATTCTCAGTTTTCTTAATTCGTGTTTTTTGACAGATTGTTCAGCGGTTCTTACGCCAGTCCCAGGGGCTTTTTGTGTGATGGAATTGAACATGGCCTGTAAAAGGTCAGTTGGAAGAAAGGGGCGTTTCAGAAAGTAACTGAATTTCATTTCAGCTAATGTCTCCGGGACATGCATCCCAGGTAAATATACCATTATCTTATGTACTTCATTCCATCCACTACTTGTGGAAAAAGATCCCTGAGCCAGCTTTGCCGCATCAAAATCAACGATTACCAGGTCAAGCGGTCTTTTAATTTTATGTCTGTGCGATATCTCCTTAAGCCCGTCGGTAAGAGTAAGAATGTTTTCAGCTTCACAATCCATCCTACTCAGATAATCTAAAAGTATCTTTGCCCTGACTGGATAAGGATCAATCACCAATATTTTCAATCCCCTGATTTTCTGATCGATGGCAGGAGGTTCAGAACCTGGCACTTTCCCGAGCAGCACATTAAAAACGAAGGAGGAACCTTTTCCCGGGGAACTTTCCACATGAATGTCGCCTTTCATCTTTGTAATAAGATGTTTGGCAATAGCCAGGCCGAGTCCGCTGCCCCCGTATTTGCCCGTTGAGGGAGTTATCTTTGTAAATGAAGTGAATATCTTTTTCAAGGCTTCATCCGAGACACCAATACCCGTATCGGTGACATTGAACTGCAGATTAACAGTATCTTCATCCCAGGCAAGAAAATGAGCCGAGATTGTGATTTCACCATTCTCGGTGAATTTCACACCGTTATCAGCAAATACCCTGAGCACCTGTTTTAATCGGGAAACGTCTCCCGTCACATGCTCTGGAATGTTAGGGTCAACGAATGAAAGAACTTCCAATTCTTTTTCCGTCGCCTCTGGAAGGATTAAAGAGATGACATCCTCCATCAGCTCATATACGCTAAAAACACTGTTTGTCAATTCTATCTGACCTGCCTCAATTTTCAGAAAGTCCATAATTGTATTAAACACCGAAAGCAGATTAGTAGAAGAATCTACAATAATGTCAAGGTATTCCTTTTGCTCTGAAGTAAGCTTCGATTGCTTCAGGATATCGGCCATGCCAATTACACCAGAGAGAGGAGTATAAATTTCATGTGCCATGGTGGCAAGGAATAAACTTTTTGCTCTGTTGGCCTCGTCGGCTTTCTCAAACTCGGCAAGCAGACCAGTTTCATGCACTTTTTTTCGTTGAACATCCATCAGCACTCCAAGAAGCCGTGTGGGTTTGCCGAAAATATCCTTTTCAACAACCATTCCTTTGTCAAACACCCATTTCCATTTTCCCGATCCCGCTTTAAGACGGTATTCCGATTCAAAAACAGCTGTAATGCCTTTGAGATGTTTCTCGAGATTCTCTTTTGCTTCCGCAACATCTTCAGGATGAATCAGTTCAAGAAAAGCCGAAAATGAAGTCGGTAAGGATTCTTTGTTGAGCCCAAGCAGTGATTCCATGTTTGCACCGCATTCCAGCTTCCCGCTGTTAAAGTCCCAGTCCCACCATGCGAGCTGGCTGGCATCGAAAGCCAATGCAAGACGGTCATTTACCTGACTCAACTCACTACATACCAGCTGCAAACGGTCATTCGACTTCTGGTAAGTACGCTGAATCTCTTCCCATTGCATAGAAGCGAGTCTTACGACCTTCAGTTCAGTTTCCAGCTCCTGTACTCGTTTTTTCAGATCTTCCGACATATATGAACAACATTAACAGATTTTTTATTTTCTTTTTCTATCCGGATAAAGGATGTCCAATCCGCAACGAAGGTTGAACAGGTAGCGGAATGCATCTTCGATAAAAGCTTTTGGGATCAACGAGCCATGCTGAGGAAGAATAGCACTGACAGGTATGCCCTTCAAACGATCAAGAAACCCCCTGGCTGCGACATTCGCTGCCATATAATCAAGATGAAAGAGATTCATCTTGAACTCGTGAGTGCGAAAATCACTGATCACCAGTTGCCAGTCCATATCAATAGCAGCCCAGATATCGCCCGAGAACAGAAATCCCGATGTTTCATCAAAAGTAGCGAAGGCGCCTGGAAAATGAAGAAAGGGGGCCTCGATAAACCGCAAACAACGTCCTGATGAAAATGTGTAGGATAAAACTTCAGCAATATTAAAAAAATCGTAATTATCACGACCGTAATGAGGGATAAGGATATTGGTACGGGTACTTGTAATGACTTTCATTCCAGGATTGAGATTCAGCCATTTCACCATGGAACCGGCAACATCGGGATCCTGGTGACAGAGAATCTGAGCAGAAACAGTTTTGGGATCCATAATCTGCTCAACCCTGCCCCTGATATAATCGAACACCTCCGATCCTCCCGGATCAACCAGAATAGCTTCATCACCATCCTTTATAAGGTATGTATTGCAGCGGAATGCAGAATCTTCGGGAGTTCCGAGCCAGTAAACGGCATGATGTTCATCCCTATATAAAAAGGTCGGTTGTTCCGGCCGGTCCTTAAAAGTCCTGCCTAAATCTACAAGGTCTATCGAATTGCTCATGTCAATTATTCTTCGTTAAGATGTAGCCCGCATTCTTTTTTTGATCCGTTTTCCCACCACCACCGGCCGGACCGGGAATCCTCACCCGGCAACACGGTCCTTGTACAAGGCCGGCAGCCTATACTGGGAAACCCCTTATCATGAAGGCTGCTGTATGGAATTTTTTTCGTGTGAATAGCTGACCAGATTTCCTGTTCGCTCCAGTCGATCAGAGGGTTCAGCTTAATAATAGAATGAGTGTTGTCCCAGTTCACCAGGCTTACACCCGCACGTGCCAACGACTGTTCTTTGCGCAGGCCGGTGATCCAGACCTTACTTCCTTTGAGCGCCCTGGTCAGTGGCTCAATTTTACGGTTATGGCAACATTCTTTCCTGTTTTCCACAGAATCGTAAAACAGATTGATGCCTTTAGAATTAACCATATTTTCGACCAGGGTATGATCCGGAAAATAAACTTCTATTTTAATTTTGTATTTCAATTCTGTTATGTGGATGAGTTCGTAAGTTTCCTCGAACAGCCTGCCCGTATCAAGAGTAACGATGCGGATGGTTGGAAATTCAGATGCAATAATCCTCGTTAAAACCTGATCTTCGACTCCAAGACTTGTAGAAAAAACGCACTGACCTGGGAACAGAGTGTTGAAATACTCTATTGCCCTGACAGGAGAGGCTGACAGTAAATCCTTATTATATTGATCTATAGAGTTCTGCATCACATCCATCAAATACAGTGAATTTCAAAACGTGAAATTATGAAAATTCAGAGCCAAAAGCAATCTTTTCGCACAAAAATATAACGTAATTTTGAGAAAAATTGATACATGAAAGTTCATTTTATTGCTATTGGCGGAAGTGCAATGCACAACCTTGCGATTGCGCTACATAACAAAGGATACGAGGTTACCGGTTCCGATGATGAGGTTTTCGAACCCTCTAAGAGCAGGCTTCAGAGACTTGGATTGCTGCCAGCCACAGAAGGCTGGGACGATACACGCATCACCACCGATCTTGACTCGGTCATTCTTGGAATGCATGCCAAGGCCGACAATCCTGAGCTGATCAAAGCAAAGGAGCTGGGCATAAAGATTTTTTCCTACCCTGAGTACCTCTATGAACAGGCTAAAAATAAAAAGAGGGTTGTTATTGGCGGTAGCCACGGAAAGACGACTATCACCGCAATGATATTGCATGTACTGCGGATGGCGGGAGTCGATTGCGACTACATGGTTGGCGCTCAGCTTGAGGGTTTCGATGTGATGGTAAGGCTTAGCGAAAAGGCCGGTGTAATGATCTTCGAAGGCGATGAATACCTCACCTCCCCTATTGACAAAAGGCCGAAATTTCATTTGTACAAGCCCGATATCGCCATGCTTAGCGGGGTAGCCTGGGACCACATTAATGTATTTCCTACTTTCGGCAATTACACAGAACAGTTCAGGGAATTCATCCGTTTGATAACGCCAGGGGGTACTCTTATTTACTGTGCCGATGATGAAACCCTGATGCAGATCTGCCCCGGCTCGCGGGATGACATAAAACTGATCCCTTATTCTGCTCCTGAATATTTCATTTACGGCGGATTGAGTTCATTGATTGACCATGGGAATACTTATCCTCTGATGGTTTTCGGCAGGCACAACCTGATGAACCTTAACGGGGCGCTATGGATTTGCAGGGAACTCGGGATTTCTGATGCCTTTTTTATTTCATCCATTCAATCGTTCAAAGGCGCCTCGAAAAGGCTGGAGTTCATTGGAGGCAACGAATCAGTAAAGGTGTATAAGGATTTTGCCCATGCACCTTCGAAGGTCAAGGCGACACTGCACGCTGTAAAGGAACAATATCCTTCCAGGACTATAGTCGCCTGCCTTGAGCTACATACATACAGCAGTCTGAGCAAGGAGTTTCTCGTCCATTATTTACACAGCCTCGATGAGGCAGACCTGCCGATGGTTTATTACAACCCGCATGCAATCCAGCTGAAACGCCTTCCGCCGATAACAACAGAACAGGTTAAAGAAGGATTCGGGAACCCGGCTCTGGAAGTTCTCACTGATTCTGCAGAACTCAGGATGAGACTTCTGGGTATGGACTGGAATAATGCCGTGCTTTTGCTGATGAGCAGCGGAAATTATGACGGCATGGACTTAGCGGGATTAGCGGAGCAGATCAGTCGTAAATAATGTACGATGTACGATGTACGATGTACGATGTACGATGTACGATGTACGATGTACGATGTACGATGTACGATGTACGATGTACGATGTACGATGTACGATGTACGATGTACGATGTACGATGTACGATTAACTATTCATCGAAATCAGGAATTCCTCGTTGGTATTGGTGAATTTCATCTGATTTTTCAGGAATTCCATGGCTTCTATCGGGTTCATATCGGCCAGGTGGTTACGAAGCACCCAGATACGGCCAAGGACGTCTTTCTCAAGCAGCAGATCCTCTCGTCGGGTACTGGAAGCCACAATGTCGACAGCAGGCCAGATCCTCTTGTTAGAGAGTTTACGGTCGAGCTGAAGTTCCATATTTCCTGTTCCCTTAAATTCTTCAAAGATCACTTCGTCCATTTTGGAACCGGTATCGATAAGAGCTGTAGCGATGATAGTGAGGGATCCCCCGTTTTCGATCTGTCGGGCAGCACCGAAGAAACGTTTGGGTTTCTGAAGCGCGTTGGCTTCAACACCGCCTGAAAGGACTTTACCTGAAGCAGGGGCAACCGTGTTGTATGCTCTTGCCAGACGAGTGATCGAATCGAGCAGGATAACCACGTCGTGACCACATTCTACCAGTCTTTTGGCTTTTTCCAGCACGATATTAGAGATACGCGTATGACGGTCGGCAGGCTCGTCAAAGGTGGAAGAGATAACTTCCGCCTTAACGCTTCTCTGCATATCGGTAACTTCCTCGGGGCGTTCATCGATAAGCAGCACGATCATATATACATCGGGATGGTTGGCCGCGATGGCATTTGCAATTTCCTTCAGAAGTACTGTTTTCCCGGTCTTGGGCTGGGCCACGATAAGACCGCGCTGACCGAATCCAATGGGGGCAAACATGTCGATAATGCGCGTCGACATTGAATTTTCGGCATGGCCGGTAAGTTTAAATTTCTTCATTGGAAAAAGAGGCGTGAGGAAGTCGAAAGGAATCCTGTCGCGGACTTCTTCCGGACTGCGCCCGTTGATCAGTTCAACCTTGATCAGAGGAAAATATTTTTCCCCTTCCTTGGGCGGTCTGATCGTACCTCTAACAGAATCACCGGTCTTAAGGCCGAAAAGTTTGATCTGGGACTGGGAAACGTAAATATCATCAGGCGAGTTCAGATAATTGTAATCTGAAGAGCGCAAAAAACCATAACCGTCGGCCATGATCTCAAGAACTCCCTCGCTGGTGATGATGCCTTCGAATTCCCAAGAATATTCTTCCTTGGGTTCACGAGGTTCTCTTGGTTCCCGGGGTTCTTTTTGTTCACGGGATTCCCTTTGTTCACGGGATTCCCTTTGTTCCCTGGGTTCCCTTTGATCCCTGGGTTCCCTTGGGAACTTGCGAGGAAAATCCTTTCCGCGGCGGTCATCGGCTGAAGATTGTCCTTGTGCATCTGCCCCGGCTTCAGTAGCTTCAAACGATTCGTTCTGGTTTTCAGCTCCTGACACCGTATTCTCTCCTTTTGTTTCTTCGTTGCCTGGTTCGACATACGTCTCGAACAGATTAACGGGTTCTGTAACAGGCACATAATCAAAATCTTCAGCGGGTTTCACAACCTCTTGTTTCGGTACAGGCTGGAGTTCGGGAGCAGGAACACCCTGGTTAGACGGACGATCCTTAGGGGTGAACGTTCGCCTTTCACGTGGCACAAAGCCGGGTTTGTCTTTACGGACGAAATTCGATTTTTCCCTGGGAACAAATGCCGGTTTTTCACCCTTGGCTGATAAGGGTTTTTCTCCCGGCGGAACTGATGGTTTCTCGGCCGGTGGAATTGCAGGTTTCTCGGTTTGCTGCGAAGCAGGTCTGTCCTGTTTAGGCTGATCCGGGTTTTTCTTTGGACGCCCGCGAAAACGACGGACCTCATTTTTTTCTTCTTCCAGAATGTCCTCACTGGGATTGAGTGCCTGGTGATCGAGGATCTTATAAATCAGATCCTGTTTTTCAATTTTGTCAACTTTGGGAATATTTAACTGGCGTCCAATTTCCCTTAACTCAGACAGCTCTTTGCTGTCGAGTGATATAATGTCGTACATGTAAAAATGAATTTGGTTGTGGAATTACCATTAAATCAAATGAATGGAATTGTATTTAAAGAATTGTTCCGTGAATAAAATTGTTAGAGCTTTTCTGATGGGAGCGATATCGGGTACAAAGATAAGCATAAATTCATGAATTCAAAAATATTTCCAGTGTCTGTAAAAATTACCGAACTTTGCAACGTATTACAAATAGCCGTGATTATGATACAACGTGTTCAAACCCTGTTTCTTGCCCTCGCTGCTGTAGCCGCGCTGCTGATGTTTTTCTTTCCCATTGCCGATTTCTACAGCGGGACCATCGGAAATTACAAACTCCTGGCCACCGGCCTCAGATGCATGGACCCTGATCCGAAAATCCACCCTTCGGCATTATTCTCCCTACCTCTTCTGGTGATGGTCCCCGGTTCTATAATATTATCACTGATCACACTGTTTTTTTACAAAAAACGCCCTTTGCAGATCAAAATACTTGCATTTAACATCCTTATAAATATCGTGCTCGTTATCGTGGTCTTTCTCTTTTACATGAATTCGGTAGAGAAACTGACCGGGATAGCACCCGCTTACGAGTTCGGGGCCTTTTGTCCGCTCATCAGCCTGCTTTTCCTGGTCCTTGCCAACAGGTTTATCCGTAAAGACGAGAATCTGGTGCGCTCGGCCGACAGGCTCAGGTAAATTACCTGGGAATATCAAGCACTTCAAGATCCTTCATTTCTTTTCCGTCAATTTTCAGCCTTACTGCCGTTATGGAAAGATGCAGTCCATAGTTTCCTGCCGCCCCTGGATTTATATGAAGAAGTGAATATTTTTTATCGTATATTACTTTAAGGATATGGGAATGCCCGCAAACAAACAATCCGGGTTTTTCCTGTTCAATTATTTTCTTTAACGGCGGATGGTATTTTCCCGGATATCCACCGATATGGGTTAAAAGAACCTTCAGCTTTTCAATCTCAAACAACAGGTTTTCGGGACAACGCGACCTCACGGAAGTCCCGTCGATATTGCCATAGACGGCCCTGAGTGGCTTCAATCTGCTCAATTCCTCAATCACTTCAACCGAACCGATGTCACCGGCATGCCAGATTTCGTCGGTAGCGCTTAGAAAATCAAGGACCCGGGGAAGCAGCCGGCCATGGGTGTCGGAGATAATGCCAATGCGGATCATGAGCAAATTTACGATTTACGAATTACGATTTACGATTAATATCAACATTCTTTAACGTATTCGGAAAATCTTAAATACCTTCGTAAATTGTAAATCGTACATCGTACATCGTACATCGTACATCGTACATCGTACATCGTACATCGTACATCGTACATCGTACATCGTACATCGTACATCGTACATCGTACATCGTACATCGTACATCGTACATCGTACATCGTAAATTACTTAAAGGTCTTGGAATCATTAATCATCATCATCGGTTTGATCGTCATCGCAGGCTTAGGTATGCTTTTATACCGGCTGGCATCGACCCGAAGCGGTGCTGAAGAAAAAGCCAGGCTGCTTGAGCAGCAGAATACGGCCATGCAGCAGCAGCTGAAAGAAAAAGAAACCGCGATCAACGGGCTCGGTTCCCAGCTGTCAAGAAAAACAACCGAAAATGAAGGTTTGAGTGACAAGTTATCCACATTAAAAACAGATATTGAAAAACTCCAGGACAATTTCAGGAATGAGTTTAAAAACCTCGCCAACGACATCCTTGAAGAGAAAACAAAAAAATTTACCGAGCAGAACAGGACAAAACTTGAGGAGATACTGAAACCCCTCAGTGAGAAGATAAGAGACTTTGAGAAGAAGGTTGAAGACACTTACGACAAGGAGTCGAAACAACGATTTTCGCTCGAAAAAGAGATAAAAAATCTGGCTGAACTGAACCAGCAGATCAGTAAGGAAGCCCATAACCTGACCCATGCGCTCAAGGGACAGACCAAGACCCAGGGGAACTGGGGAGAGATCATCCTCGAAAGTATTTTAGAGAAGTCGGGGCTGGTGCGCGACCGGGAATATTTTGTGCAGGCCAGTTACACCAACGAACACGGGAAAAGACTTCAGCCCGACGTGGTCATTACCTATCCCGGAGAGCGAAGTCTGGTAGTCGATTCAAAGGTCTCCCTTCTGGCTTATGAAAGATTTTCATCAGCAGAAACCAAGGAGGAACAGGATAAGGCGTTGAAAGACCACCTGCTTTCAGTACGCACTCATATTGCAGAACTCAGCGCTAAAAGCTACCAGGATCTGTACCAGCTGAAAGGTCTTGATTTCGTGATCCTTTTTATGCCGGTTGAACCGGCGTATCTGATCGCGATGCAGGCCGAGCCGGATCTCTGGTCGTATGCCTATGAACGCAGGGTGCTGCTTATCAGTCCGACGAACCTCATCGCTGTGCTGCGCATGATCTCCAACCTCTGGAGGGTGGAATACCAGAACAAGAACGCGGTTGAGATAGCCAGGCAGAGCGCCGACCTGCTCGATAAATTTGTTGGTTTTCTTGAGGACCTGGAGGATGTGGGGCGTAAACTGGAGTCGACCAGGCAGAGTTACGATGCTTCAATAAATAAACTCAGCACCGGTAAGGGAAACCTCATCCGCCGTGCAGAAAAGATAAAAGAACTGGGAGCAAAACCGTCGAAGGATATACCCAAGGGGTTGCTGGAAAGAGCGGAGGAGTGATTAAAATGTACGATGTACGATGTACGATGTACGATGTACGATGTACGATGTACGATGTAAGATGTACGATGTACGATGTACGATGTACGATGTACGATGTACGATGTACGATGTACGATGTACGATGTACGATGTACGATGTACGAATTAAGTAGCGAAATGGTGAAATGGTGAAAATCGTAAATAACAAAAGAGATGCCAAAAGAACAATACATTTACGGGATACGGCCCACGATCGAAGCGATCAGGGCCGGGAAACAGGTAGATAAACTGCTGATACAGGCCGGGCTTAAGGGGCCGGGGTTTCATGAGCTTTTCGCACTTGTAAAGGAAGTGGAGATACCCTACCAGTTCGTACCGGTGGAGAAGCTGAACCGCCAGTCGAAGCAGAACCACCAGGGGATAATTGCCTATGTTACCGAGATCATTTACCAGAAGCTGGAGGAGATCATACCGTTTGTGTACGAGAACGGACGCACTCCTTTCATACTGATACTTGACCAGGTGACCGATGTGCGCAATGTCGGAGCTATTGCCCGCACCGCGGCCTGTGCCGGGGTTGATGCGCTGGTGATGCCTTCGAGGGGATCGGCCCAGCTCAATTCCGATGCCATCAAGACCTCGGCCGGGGCGCTTTATACTCTTCCTGTTTGCAGGCCTGCAAACCTCAAAGACAGCCTGAAATTTTTGAAAGACAGCGGTCTGTCCATTGTTGCAGCTACCGAAAAAGGTGATAAACAATATACCGAGGCAAAGATGGACGGCCCTCTGGCGATTATCATGGGTTCCGAAGGTCAGGGCATCTCTGAGGAATACCTGAAATTTGCCGATGAAAAGGTAAGCATCCCCATTCTCGGAGAGATCGATTCACTGAATGTGTCGGTAGCCAGCGGGATCTTGCTGTATGAAGTCATCCGTCAACGCAACAAAACAGCTGAATGAAATATTTGTACCGATACACGCCGGAGTTCATTTTACTGATCTATATCCTGATCTTTTTGGGTTTCAAAAGCCCTGAGAAGTCCTGGGACCGGGTCCTGAACAGCGACGGCAAGGCATACTACGCCTATCTTCCGGCTATATTCATACACCAGGACCTGAAATACCGGTTTGTGGAGGATTACGAGTTCGTGTATTACCCGCGTGACAAGTCTTCTTTCAAGGAATTCAGGATGAAAGCCGGAGAAGGCCTGGTAAATAAAACTTTTCCCGGCATGGCCCTGGTGTGGACCCCGTTTTTCCTTGTTGCTCATTTCGTGGCCTACCTTGAGGTATTTCCGACCGACGGCTATTCACTTCCTTACCAGTACATGATAGCTCTGGCTTCTCTGTTTTTTTTATGGCTGGGGATGAGAACCCTGATGAAGCTGCTGATGAAATTCGGTTCTTCTGATAAGAATGCAGCGTTTATTTCGGCGGTGATCGCACTGGGCACTAACCTCATATATTATACTATAACCGAAGGATCGATGACGCATGTGTATTCCTTCGCGCTCATCACGAGTTTCCTGCTTGCGGTATATAATCTCACGCATACCGATAAAACGAAGTGGTTCGGTATTTCCATGTTTTTGCTCGCTCTCATCATCCTTATAAGGCCCACCAATGCCCTGGTACTGCTGTTAGTTCCCTTTGTAGCGGGCAGCAGGCAGAGGCTTACCGATACCCTGTTCCGGCTCAGGGCCCGGAAGTCATCCGCCATTAAAGGATTTATACTTTTTTTTCTGCTGATGTTCATTCCCTTTCTCCTCTGGAAACTGCAAAGTGGCAGCTGGATAGTGTATTCATACGGGGACGAGGGTTTTTATTTCCTGAACCCGTATTTTCTCAGCATTCTCGGCAGTTACAACAGAGGCTGGTTCATCTATACACCCGTCGCTTTTGTCTCGATGTTCGGGTTTATAGGTCTATACCGGAGAAGCTGGTTCCACGCGCTTGCCCTGTTCGTTTTTCTGATTATTTTTACCTATCTGGCCTCCAGCTGGTGGGTATGGTATTATGCTTCGAAATGCGGGCAGAGAATCTTTATCGATATTTATGCCGTGGTGGGCCTTTTGCTTGTTTACCTGTACGGTAATTTCAGTTCGGTTTTTGTAAGAAGGGCGATTACTGTATTGCTTATAGCCCTTTCGGCACTTAATGTTTTCCAGTATTACCAGCATACACGATGGATTTTCCCTCCGTATATCATCACTTCTGAAATATTCCGGGACTCTTTTTTCAGTACAGAAAAAACCGCGAAAACATATCTGCCCGGGGATGCGGTGGTTGCAGTGAGGTCATTCAGCAACGACATGGAGAAGGAACTTCCCTGGATGAACAATAAAAGCCGGACCAACCTGGTTTCATACGGCGGAAGCTGGTCATCGAAGGCCGACACCAGCCTTTGTTACAGTGCAGGTATGGAAGTGATGGCCGACAGCCTTTTCACTACCACCAACCGCGTAATCCGCGTCACAGCCATGGTTCTGTCGCCCCGCGAACGGACCGACGCCACCCTGGTTGCTGATTTCAGCAAGGGCGGCAAGGGAATCAGCTATAATCCCTTCTACCTGGAGACCTTTATTAAACCGGATGAGTGGGTGAAAGTACAGGTTGCTTTTTACGTCCCTGCAGGCCTTCCGAAAGAATCTATCATCAAAGTGTATTTCTTTAACCCCGCAAAATATCTCCCTGTTTTTATTGATGATATGACGGTGGATTACATTTCCCTTAAAAACAAGGCCGATTACTGGAAAATAGAAGGAATCGTTTTACCGGCACATTAATTATATACTGCATGAATCAGCCATTCTCAGAACGTGTAATAGAGCTTGACCGGGTTTCGGTTTACCAGAATGAGAACCTCATCCTTGCCAATGTAAACCTTTCGGTAAGCAAGGGAGAGTTTGTTTACCTGATTGGGCGCACCGGAAGCGGCAAGAGCAGCCTGCTGAAAACCATTTATGCCGAACTACCCCTTAGGAACGGCACGGCCAGGGTTGTTGGATATGATATGCGCCGTATTCACTACAATGAAGTACCTTTTTTAAGGCGGAAGCTTGGGATAGTATTCCAGGATTTCCAGCTGCTTACCGACCGTTCGGTAAGCGAGAACCTGTTATTTGTGATGCGTGCCACGGGATGGAAGGACAAGCGGCAGATGCAAAAGAGGCTGATGGAAGTGCTGGCTAAATCAAGCCTGGGAAATAAAGGCAGCAAAATGCCTCACCAGCTGAGCGGAGGCGAGCAGCAGAGGGTGGCCATTGCCCGTGCTCTGGTCAATGACCCCGAGATCATCCTTGCCGACGAACCCACGGGCAACCTTGATCCCGAGAGTTCCGAAGGGATCATCAGTTTGCTTACCGATATTAGCAAAACAGGAAGGGCGGTCGTGGTAGCCACGCATAATTACGGGCTTATCGGCAAATACCCGGCCCGGATGCTGATGTGTGAGAGCGGAAAGGTGTTGCCGGTGACGAGCCTGCCGGGGTAAATTACCTGCCCCAACCAATTCAGGGTTGAGTTCCCGGTACCGGCGGATTGTAATCAATATTCATCAGAGCCGGATCCCCGTTTTTATTTATTTGCACCAGCAATGACTGGTAAGACTTGAACTCAAGCATCATTTTCTGTACATGGCCATTCACATGGAAAACGACCTGTTTCCTTATTGTCTGATTGCTTAGCGACTGTCCGTATTTCAGGGGCAGGTGAAGATCACGGGAAGCGGGATTGGCAATGAAGAAATAATAATCTCCTCCATCTTTTCTGCACCAGAAATCGGGGAGATCGTCGCCTTCGATCAAAGGCTGAACCCGTGAATCGCCGGTAAATTCACGGCTGATATTTTTCAGTGAAAACAATTCCGCAATCAGTTTATTATATTCCTTTGATTTGTTTTTACCGGGTTGCGACGGAGTTGTTTTTATGCATACCGGCAGGCCCTGTCTTGCAAAGGCCAGGATGGTCTTCAGCGCAGCCAGGTCAATATGATCAGCATCAATGTATAGTACCGAAAAAGCCCCGTCACCGCATACAAGTTTCTTATCCTTCACCGTGCAATTCTTCAGGTAATCCCCGCTGATCCATAACGGGTTGTATCCATTGAGTTCAGCCGGGGGAAGCGTGCGCCTCATCTCGTATTCACCCCAGGCCCAGGGTTGCTGAGGGTCGGGATCCTTCATTTTCCCGGTGATCCAGCTATCCTCAACAGGCAGATAAAGGGCAACATCAGAAAATGTTTTTCCCAGTTTCATATACCCGCTCACTTTTGCCATGTACTCATTAAAACCGGGAATGTCCTTGCTTAGGTTCCCTTTCCTGCCCACATGTACCGAAGCATAGAACATGATGGTATCTATGCCCGCCGGGTTGAACGGCATGCCGTGCCAGATCACCTGGTTCACGCCATTGGCGAAGAGTGCGTCGGCGATCAGTTTCAGATCGGCGACCTGCTCTTTTCCACGGAGTTTGAAATCCATTTTCCGGGTTTGGGTATTGTATTTCGGGAAGCCGTAAGTGCAGGTAAATGTTTCCGATGTAACTTCTTTACGGGAAGCAAGGCAGGCGGCTGATGCAACTATCCTTGAATAGGGCGGTTCATACAGCATCGCTTCCGTTTCAGGCACGTCGACCGAGGCATAGGCCGGGATCAGATCAACAGGAGCCCCTGCGCACTGAGCACGTGAGAAAGCGCCAAGGGCTTTGCATTCAGCGGTAAACGGCTTATAAAACTGATTGATCACGTACCCCGAGACCAGCTTCATATAGTCATAACGCTCATCAGCATACTCTCTGCCGTATATACTGTCCATATACGGACTGATATCGTAGCCGTAAGTCTTTTGAAATGCTTTGTCAAAGCCGGTGGTCCATATGCGTGATGTTTCCACCTCCCATGAATCGCAGAAGAGACCCGATACAGACCCCTTAAGGGCGGGCCTTAGGGCGGTGCCCATCCGCAGTGCATACCTTTGGAAAGCCGCGCTGTCCATATGGTTCAGGATATAACCCTTAGCGGGATACTCCCAGGAAACCACGGAATAGGTCCACTTCGCGCTGTCATTTTTTTCATGCCAGGTCTGGGTGGCATCCTCACGTTTCACTTTCGTATCTCCAAAGGGCCAGCCCGTTCCGAAAGTAAAATCGCAGCCCAGACCCAGGCTGTCGGCATACTGCTTTGTAAACGCTACAATTTCAGACCATTCCGGGCTCAGCCATTCCTGTCTCGGAAGGTAATTTGTATCGAGGGGTTCACTGTAGAAGCGTTTCCGGTTCAGCGGATAGACGAAAGCGATTTCAACTCCGCCGAAATTATTCTTCTTTAACCAGTCGAGGTTTGCCCTCACGTCATCCTTTTTTATAACCCTTGCAAACCACCACCAGCGCGTGATCGGTTTTGACGAAGGATAATGAAGTCCGGTCTCCCTTCCGCCTGTGAAGGCCGATAGCATCAGCGCCAGTATGAACACCGGCAGTAAATTCCTCAATTTTCTCATGCAGCAAATATAAGCAGTAAGAAAATTCATTCGAAATTTTTCAGCCATGTCATTAATTCAATCAGACCTTTTCAGGATAATATTAACTTTACAAAAAATCGAAACCCATGAATGCAGCTCATTTACATTTGATGTTCAACCATTTGCCAATCGTTGGACTCGGATTTGCCATACTATTCAATCTTCTCGCTATTCTAAGAAAAAGCGAAGAACTGATCAGGCTATCCTGCTGGTTCTATATCCTGGTCGGGTTGTTATCGGTATTAGCTATTTTAACAGGCGACGGAGCCGGTGAAATCATTAAAACCTATCCCGGTATAAGCAACGAGACAATAGAAAACCATGAAACATGGGGTTATATCTTATTTTACGGATTAATTGCAGTTGGTGCAGGTTCACTGGCAGCATTGTGGTTTTCCAGGAAGGACACAATGCACCTTAAAAAAGTCAACCTGGCAGCGCTGATCCTATCAGTATTACTCCTGGTCTTTGCGTATCAGGCCGGTGTAAGCGGGGGTAAGATAAGGCATCCTGAAATCGAACAGGGGAATTATTCCGGGAAGTAGCTGCAATCCAGATATCATTTTTCCCCATATTAATGGCACTCTGGCCAGCAGGAAGTGGCCTCGATATCATTTTTCCTTTGCTGTAAGTTTCAATTTCCACGTATGCCTCAATGATATCTTTAGCTTCAATAGGAACAACCAGTAGTTTGTTTAGCAGGTCTTTAAGCTGTTCTTTCTTTTGATCCCCCCAATTGAAAATTGGAACAAGTGACAGTATCTCTGCATAAGACACAACTGAAATCAAGGGATATTGATTTTTCCAAAAGGGTCTAATTCATCAATGATCTTCACGGCAATCGGACTACCGCGAATAAAATGAACAAGAATATTGGTGTCGAAAAGGTAATTCATGCCCTTTATTTCAATGCATTGATCATTTCCTCAACTGATTCCGTAATGTTCAGCTCTTCAGCCAACTTGTTAAATTCTGTTGTTTTGACACGGGTGTATTTTTGAGCAACAATAAGTTGTTTAATATCAGTAGTTTCTTTTAAAACCGGAGGAATTGCATTGAAAAATGAGTCATCGGAATTTATTGAATGTATGTCTGCCAAAAGAATTGGAACATTCCTTGCTAAAAAAGGAGTTAGTTACCCTATCCTGGTGGGAGGAAAAGATGTTTCAAAAGATTATTATGTGTCGGGTTACCCAACAGTTTATCTTTTAGATAAAAATGGGAAGATTTTATATACTATGGAAGGATACGGGACAGGAGCGGAAGCCATACTGGAAAACAATATCTTACAGATATTATAAGATTTAATCAATCACCTAATATGAGTCCAGCTTCCAATACGGATTTTGAGTTTTGAAAACACGTTAGTTTCTTTGCCTGATTTTATTTCAGATGCACAAACAAGCAAAATCCTTGAAGGTATCCATCGCATAGGGCGGGAATTATCGGAGAGCTCATTGATCCACAGAAGTTAACAACAAGAAACCTTCTTTGATCCGTTCGGTGTCTAACAGGAGGATAATCAGCTCCCCAGCGTCGCCACCATCACCGCTTTGATCGTGTGGAGGCGGTTTTCGGCTTCGTCGAACACGATGGAAGCTGCTGACTCGAACACTTCCTCGGTGACTTCCAGTCCGTCGAGCTTGTATTTTTTATAAATATCCAAACCCACTTCAGTGTCTTTATTGTGGAAAGCCGGCAGGCAGTGCATGAACTTCACCTTTGGGTTGCCTGTAGCCTTCATCAGCTTTGCATTGACCTGGTAAGGCAGCATCAGCTTGATACGTTCGTCCCATGCTTCCTTTGATTCTCCCATCGAAACCCACACATCGGTGTATACGAAATCAACACCCTTCACAGCCTCATTCAGCTTTTCGCTTAGAGTGATCTTTGCACCGGTTGATTTTGCTATTTCTTTACAGATCTTCACAAGGCTTTCCTCGGGCCAGAATTTCTTAGGCGCAAACGCCCTGAAATCCATACCCATTTTTGCAGCGCCGACCATCAGCGAGTTCCCCATGTTGTTGCGCGCATCGCCGCAGTAGACGAAAGAAACCTGGTGCAGAGGCTTGTCGCTATGCTCCATCATGGTCATGAAATCGGCCAGGATCTGGGTCGGGTGGAATTCGTTGGTAAGACCGTTCCATACCGGCACGCCTGCATATTCGGCCAGTTCTTCAACGATCTTCTGTCCAAATCCGCGGTATTCGATGCCGTCGTACATTCGTCCAAGCACACGGGCAGTATCCTTCATCGTTTCTTTTTTCCCGATATGTGAACCCTCGGGTCCGAGGTAAGTTACACGGGCACCCTGGTCAAAAGCAGCAGTTTCAAATGCGCAGCGCGTGCGGGTCGAAGCCTTTTCGAAGATCAGTGCGATATTCTTGCCTTTCAGCTTCGGCTGTTCGGTACCCGTGTATTTCGCCTTCTTAAGGTCGATTGCCAGGTTCAGCAAAAAGTGGAGTTCCTGCGGAGTAAAATCCAACTCCTTTAAAAAATTCCTGTTTCTTAGATTGAATGCCATAAGGTGTGTTTTTATAATGAATTTCCCGATTGCGGATTACAGACTGCAAAGATAGAAAAAGGATGGACGATGTGCGATGTACGATGTACGATTTACGATGTACGATGTACGATGTGCGATTTAAGATTTACGATTTACGATTATTCGGTATCTTTACCTTATGAAAATGAAAAAGGAAAATATTATCGGGAGCTCAACGTATATAATATTTGTTCCATTGGTCTTCCTCCTCATCCTGAAAACTCAAACCATCACGGCCCAGGTATCGGTATACAAAGGAACTTCAAATTATTCAAGCGACATCCTTTGTACTCTTAAGGATGGCAAAGTGTACAAAAAGACCTCCAACTACAGCAGCGACGTAACTTGTCACGTTGAAGACAACAAGGTTTACAAGGGGAATTCAACATATAGTTCCGATATTTTATACACCATCAGGGATGGAAAAGTTTACAAAGGAACTTCCAGCTACACCTCTGATATCTTGATGACCATAACCGACAGCAAGCTTTACAAAGGGACATCCAACTACAGCAGCGACATCATGGCTCACATACAGGACGGCAAAGTCTATAATGCCACTTCAAACTATTCCAGCGACATTAGATTCACAATTAAGGGTGATGTAACGATATTCGAGTTTGTGGCAATCTGGTGGATGGTGAATTATTGCTTTTAGATTCTACCTGCCGGAAAATAAATTCGGGTGAGTGCTGTGTGTATGAAATTATCTGCTTACTCAGGCCATCCCGTTTTAATCGTGCCATTGATGATGCCGCTCTTGATCTGCGTTAAAGCGTTTTTCACACTGTCGGGGATCAGGGTATTAAAATCGTGGAATGGCGCCATACTCACTCCCTTATTGCCCAGGTTCGCATGGAGGGTAGTGCCTCCTGCAAATTTCGCATAGAAAAAATCCTGGAGGATCCCGTAAGAAACAACTGTAAGTTCTTTCGTGCAGGAAGTCAGCAATGAAGAAGCTAGTCCGGGGGTTGAATAATACTGGTCAACATCCACCCCAATCCCCCATTTGCCTGCCTGCTTCATTTTGAACAAGGCGCCGTTGCCCGTTGGCCCTCCAAAGGCAAAAACCGTGTTCACGTTCTGCTTCAGAAGGCTATCGGCCAGCCTTGCCCCCTGCAGAGAATCAATAAAGGACGAGGCATAATACCCCAGGGTTTGCACATTTTTATGATACAGGGTATTGAAATACTCAACGCCTTTTGCATAGCTAACACTGAACTGCCGGATCGAAGGTATTGACGGTCCGCCAACAAAACCCACCTTTGGATCTGTAGTATTATGGAACCATTCCCACCAGGCAGCGACGAATCCGCAGGGGAATGAGGCCTGGTCCACATCGAAGAGGACGCTGAGCAGGTTTGAAGAAGGAGATGCAGCAGAGTAGTCCAGGATCACAAAGCTAATCCCGGGGTTTGCTGCTGCAGCAGCCTGAGTTGCTTCTGCAGCATCATAGCCTGCTGCGATAATGATGTTGCAGCCTTTAGCCACAAAATAGTCAACGTTCACCTTATACTGGTCGAGGGTAATGCTTGGGCGGCCTTCTAAATTCATGTGGAAGTCCTTTGACGCATTGTAGCAGCCCGTCCATATAGCCTGGTTGAAACCCGCGTCGGAGAACCCGCTGGGGCCGCCAACAAGGCCGATATTGAGGAACATAACAGGGGAATTGTCTGTCGATTTTTTGCAGGATGTCATCAGCGATCCAGCAAGCAGCACAAGACCTATCAGGACAATAATTTTCGTTTTCATAATACCAAGTTAAAAATTATTTCACTTCCACTGGTTTCCAGCTTTTATAAATCATCTCAAATCCTGCGCACATGCTTTTAAAGCCCAGTGAATTATGCGTTTCATCCTGATAATGGATAAACTCCCAGCGGAATCCCTTGGGAGCGAATTTTTCAAGCGCATCAATAAACCCGTAAACACCCATATTCTTCTCGTTTGACAAAGAGATGAACATAGTTTTGGTAATGTTCTCATTGTTTTTGAAAAAAGAGGGCATCTTCTTTACGTAGCACTGCTCGTCATACCATAAGCTCGGATCTATGCAGATAAAGGAATCAAACAATCCGGGTTGATTTACCAGGGCATACACAGCAAACAATCCGCCCGCCGAATGGCCTACCATGCAGCGTTCGGAAGATGCAGGATACGCAGAATCAATATAAGGGACCAGCTCCGAAGATCAAAACAAGACCTAATGGTTTATGATTATTAAAGAACATCATACTGAAATATTATTACACATTTAATCCATTTTTAAATGAGGATTCCTGGATATCCTTTGTTTGTCAGCTTGAACATAAAGTCCCCAGGGCAGAGCTCACGTACTACTTTCAACAGCTGGTAAGAGAAAGGGCTCGAATCCGAAGGCAGCTTCTTCAATCGCGGCAGACATCACCTGGCCGAATTTTCTCAGATAAATATTCAGGACCACCCCGTATGCCTTACTGTTGATAATGTACTGCTCAAGCGCCAGCCTGCCAAAACGTCTGATCTCATGGTATTCTTTTTTATTGTTTTTGACTGCGGATGACTTTCTCCCGGTACCCTTACATTGCTTTTTCAAGGATTTCACGGCTGGTTTCCAGGTTATGGTCGTCCGCTTCACCAAGGGCCGTAAGACCGTGAGCCTTCAGATGCTGAACGATGTTATCCAGCTGTTCAGCCTTCACCCCGTACTCCGATAGCCGGGTTTTAATGCCAAGGCTTTCAAAAAATCCGCGTGTCTGGCTGATAGCCTTCGTGATCTTTTCATCCTCGGTTCCCGTGGTAATGTTCCACACCCTCTCGGCATACTGAAGGAGCTTGGCATGTTTCTTTTTACGCCTTACTTCCAGCAAAGCAGGCAGGATGATAGCCAGGGTTTGCGCGTGGTCAATCCCAAACAAAAACGTAAGCTCGTGCCCGATCATATGCGTGGCCCAGTCCTGGGGCACACCGGCGCCAATCAGTCCGTTCAGGGCAAGAGTTGCACTCCAGTACAGGTTGGTACGAACGATATAATTATCGGGTTCATTTACCGTGGTCTCCCCTATTTCGATGAGGGTTTGCAGTATACCTTCCGCAAAACGGTCCTGTAATCTTGCTCCCACGGGATAAGTGAGATATTGTTCGGTCGTATGTACAAACGCATCCACAACACCGTTGGCAACCTGTATCTTCGGAAGGGTAAAGGAAAGTGAAGGATCCAGGATCGAGAATACCGGAAAAGTCAGATCGCTCATCACGGGATATTTACCATGCTTGTCGCTGATCACCGCTCCTGAATTCATTTCAGAGCCTGTAGCAGGAAGAGTGAGCACGGTGCCAAAGGGAACCACTTTTTTAACCACATCGGAGGTAATCCGGCGGAAGCCGCCTTTCAAAAGGTTTTCTGCATCACCTTCGTAATGGGCCGCCAGACAAATGAATTTCGTGCCGTCTATAACTGATCCCCCTCCCACGGCAAGGATAAAATCAATCTTATTCTTCTTCACAATTTCAGCGGCTTTCATCAGAGTATGGAAATGCGGATTCGGCTCGATACCACCGAATTCTTCCACCTTCCTTTTTCCCAATACTATTTTAATCTTAGCTATGAGCCCGCTTTTCACAGCGCTGCCGCCACCGTAGGTTATTAACACATTAGCATCGGCCGGAACATATTTATCAATACTATCAAGCCTGTCCTTACCGAAAATAATCCGGGTAGGGTTGTAAAATTCAAAATTCTGCATGTTTATATCTCCTTTTATTTTTACTTCACGATAAGTACTTTATAGCTTTGCATTTGCTGGCGGCCCTTTACCAGAAGCTGGTAACATCCCGGCTCAAGTCTGGAAATGTCGATGCTGCTGCGCATCGTCGTCCTGGAAGCGTAAACCGTTCGTGATTCCACTTCTTTTCCGTCGGCCGATACCAGACTGATAACGCAGTCGCCTGGTGCAAATATACCAAGTTCGATCCACAGCCGGTCAGAAGCCGGATTTGGCCAGGCCTGGAGTGTTGCAGTCCCGGGATTATTTTCACGAACGGCTTCAGGATGGTTGAGATCCAGTTCATAGAGGCCTTTTCCAAAAGTGGCCGCTCTCAGCAGCCTTTTTCCGGCATAATTGTAGTAATCGAAATCAAGCACGGGGACGAACGGCATGCCGTTGTTCAGCCTTTCCCAGCTCCCACCGTTGCTGGCTGTGCGGTAAACCCCGAAATCATTGCCAAGGTACATCACGCCGGCATTGGCGGTGTCGACGAAAAGGTCATTTACAGGGACTTTGGGCAGGTCGGAACTGATATCAGCCCAGGTGTAACCGAAATCGGTCGTCTTTACAATAAGTGCTCCGGAATAAGTATTTTTAAGCAGGTAGAATGTGTTTCCATCCCTGGGGTCGGCCACGAGCCTCATGAAATTTCCACCCGAGAGCGAACCAAGGCTCCCGGTGATGTCTTGCCAGCTGTATCCTCCGTCACCTGATCGCGCAAGGCTTACGGTGCCATTCCGTGCCGCAACCATGATGTTGCTGGGGTTAAGTGGTGACTGGGCAGCGAAACAGATAGCGGTGCTTGTTATGGGTGTGGAAGTTGTATAAGCCCAGGTAGTTCCCTTATCGGTTGATTTTAACAGTTTTTGTTTGATGCACCCGTAGATGATGTTGGGTTCCACCGGGTTCTGCCAGTAAGGGCTGATGAAGGCATTTGAATCGTTAGAACCCGGATCAACCGAGAGGTCCCAGCTTTGCCCCCCGTTTATGCTGCGGCCCAGGAAACCGCAAAACGTTTCAAAGAAAATCACGTTGGCATCGGAGTAATCCATGAAACACTCGGTACCATCGGCAAAATTTTCAAGTTTATATGCAGTTGCCCCCCTGTTATGCGTGGAAATAAAGCCATTGTCCTGGGCCCCTGAATAAAGGATATCCGGATTTGAGATATGCGAAGCCACGCGGTATAACTGAATGGACGTGATACCGGTGTTGGCAGGGAGAAAAGAAACTCCGCCATCCGCAGACCTGAACACACCTCCGTCACAACCCACATAAATAACCGAAGGATCTGAAGGGGCAATACGGATAACATGATGGTCAAAGTGAGTATAGGAATCAAAGGCGGTATTCCCGCCGCCGGCAGCGTTGGGGTCCCTGATGTATGAGAAAGTTGAGCCATTGGAGGAACTGCTGAATTCAACATTGCCCAGGAACACATGATCGGGGTTTGACGGATCAACTGCAATGCAGAGATCGTAGAATCCCTGGTCGCCGAATGCCGAAAGGTTCACCCCCGGCGAGATCTGGGACCAGGAAGAACCAGCGTTAATAGATTTATAAACACTGGTATTAAAGCCTCCCGGAAGAGGCGTTTTATCATAGATGGCCGTGTACAGCACGGAAGGATTCGGGTGGAACACATCGAACTGTATCCTGCCGATGTGACTGGCCGGAGGCAGACCAGTGTTGCTTTGCGAAAACGTCAGCCCCCCGTCGGTGGATACCAGGAAACCCGCCCCGGACTGTTCATTGCCGCGGGATGCATATACAATGTTCGGATCAGCAGGATGAAACGCCAGGTCGTACATCCCTTCTCCGGGTAGCACGCAGGTCCAGTGAATGCCGGCGTCGGCACTTCTCCATATACCCTGGTTCTGAAACGCACCATTGAGATTTTTGGCAATGGCCGCGATGACAACATTCGGATTATGAGGAGACACGGCCAGTGCCGTAAATTCTGTTACCGTATCGAATTCAGCCTCGATCTTAGTCCAGTTGTCGCCCCCGTTGATGGATTTATACAATCCATCTCCGCTGTAAAACCGTTCGGTAAGCACCCAGGTATATTCACCCGTGCCCGCGTAAATGACCTCAGGGTTTGAGGGATCTATTGCAATAGCGCCGAAGGTGATCAGGTTCAGCCCTCCGCTTTTATCAACCCAGTTTTGACCGCCATCGGTGGATTTCCAGATACCGCCACCCCCGGTACCGGCATAGACCACGTCGGGATTTGTCGGATGAACGGCCATCCCCATCACCCTGCCGCTCACGATGCCCCATTGCTTTACGGTAACATCGTTGGCGAAATCGACACCCACTGGGCCGAGGTTGGTCCACTGAAAAGAGGAGTAAGCATTATCGGCGGGAGACTGCATCTTCTGCATTTCCGATTCCTTTTGCCTTTCGATGAACGCCCTGGGGAATATACCCTGTTCATTCAGCCTCGGTTTGTAAAACCACTCCAGCCTTTTGTAGGCATTCCTGCTTTTGATTGCATCGGGGACCTTATCCCATTGCGATGCCATTTGTGCAAGAGCTCCTTCAAGGGAAAACAAGATAAAAGCGGCGAGGACGCAATATATTTTCGTTTTCATTAAGAGTAGTATAAATGATGTATCAAAGTGCAAGTACAAAGCCAGGCCCTAAGCCAGGTTTTCATCGGGATAATTACTTATGTAGAAACCCATCGAACCAGGGCTTTGCATGAATAAGGGAATAAACATAGCTGGCACTGTGATCAGCAATGGCTCCTGCCGATACGGCCAGTGTATTGCAGCCCAATTGATTCTGATAAGCTGCCGGCAGAGTTGAAATAAATAAGGGGATGAATGAATCCGTCTCGCCGTAATACATCCTCAGGGGGGTATGGCAGCGCCAGCGGTATGCCTGGCTATTATCAAGAGCCTGCCAGAATGGAGTACTTGCAATGTTTCCCGACGACATGAAATCAGGCCGCAGAAAATCCCTGACATGGATTGTCGTTTTTTCAAGGAAAGTTATAAAATACATATTCCAGTTGTAAAGATCTTTGGAAGCCTGGAGAAATTCGGGCCTGATGGCCGAGGAAGCAAGGCCATTCAACTGGTTGTAATATTGGTATGAATAGAGGCAGTTGGAGATAATAGCCGTCAGAACCGGAGAATCGCCGGGTTGAGGATTGTTGATCCAGCTGTCCATTGTGGCAAAAAAATCGGCAGGAGCGCAGGCCGTTGATGCGGCCGTCACGTGGATGTTCATGGCTTCCAATCTCCTCAGAAAGGTCATGGTTGCCCATCCTCCCTGCGACCAACCGTGCAGGAACAGGGGCCCCATTTTGACTTTCTGTTCTTTAAGAACTTTATCGGCTGCATTCAGCATGTCGATGCAGGCTTGTTCTGTAGTGAGTCTGACAAAATCTGAATGGGGCTGATCTGAAACCCCGAGGCCGATGAAATCGGGTCCGATCACGACATAGCCCTGGGAGGCAAACTGTGCGATCATCAGCCTTGTTTCCAGCGATGAATCAGGGTTGGAAGGGCAGGCCGTCTTGAGCATCACAGTTCCATGCTGATACGATATAACGGGCATGGAATCCCGGCCGTTGTCGGGAATGGCAACCAAACCGGAAGCCACCGTGCTTATGCCAAGTTCAGGAACCAGAGTGGGATAAGTTACACGGTATAATTTTACAGGATATTCCGGTACTGCAAACTGCCCCCGAAAATCGGAAGCCTTCATGCTTGAACCTGCCAGGAATTCCTCAAGACCCACATTCAGGATCTGATTGAGCTTCTGCAGGTCATAGGTTTCGATATACTGCCAGGTAACTACCGGCTGAACAGGGACGGGACTCTCTTTTCTGCAGGAACTGATTGCAACGGCAAAAAGCAAGTATGTAACAGTAGTGAGCAGCAGGTTCTTTCTCATGGTAAACAGTTTCAAGTTCTCTTCTATCTAGCACAAAGATATGAAGGAATATAAAAAACCGGAAGAGAAAATTGAATTAAGTGCAGGTTTTGGTTCCTTCCGGAAAAAGCGGGGGTTTTACCGTCAACTCACTTTCCGGTCATCTTCTGCAGGCTTTCGGGGTATCTTCCGCCCTGCACCTTGATCTTAGCCGAAGCCTCTTCGATCCCGAGTAGATCGCCAGGCGTAAGTTCTACTGCAACTGCCCCGATATTTTCTTCAAAACGTTCCAGTTTCCGGGTACCCGGGATAGGAACGATCCACGGTTTTTGAGCCAGCAGCCAGGCCAGCGCGATTTGTGCGGGAGTTGCATTCTTTCGCAGGGCGATGCCGGCAAGCAGATCAACCAGGGCCTGGTTCTCCTTTCGCGCTTCTGGAGTAAAGCGGGGAAGGTTGCTGCGGAAGTCATTGGGGTCGAACTTTGTATTCTCATTTATTTTACCCGTAAGAAATCCCCTGCCCAGCGGGCTGTAAGGGACGAACCCTATTCCCAATTCCTCAACGGCCGGTAACACTTCGGCTTCAGGCTCTCTCCACCATAAAGAGTATTCACTTTGCAAGGCGGCAACCGGATGCTCGGCATGTGCCTGACGTATCGTAGCCGCTCCTGCCTCGGAAAGGCCAAAGTACCTGACCTTGCCTTCGCTGATCAGATCTTTCACAGCTCCGGCAACGTCTTCGATAGGTACATTCGGGTCAACACGGTGCTGGTAAAACAGATCGATCACATCGGTCCGGAGCCGTTTGAGTGAAGCCTCAGCCACCTCCTTAATATGTTTTGGATGGCTGTCCAGACCGATCCATTTAGGACCACCGCTGGGATCGAGTTTGAAGCCGAACTTCGTTGCGATCACGACTTGTTTGCGCAGGGGAGCCAGCGCTTCGCCCAGCAGTTCCTCGTTGATGAATGGTCCGTAGACTTCCGCAGTATCAAAAAATGTAACGCCCCGTTCCACCGCAGTCCGCAGAAGAGAAATCATCTCCTTCTTATCCCCGGCCGGGCCGTAAGAAAAGCTCATCCCCATACAGCCGAGGCCGAGAGCCGAAACTTCAGGCCCATTCTTACCCAGCCTGCGTATTTTCATTGTTGTACCCATAATCAAACTCATAAAATTTCAGTGTAAAGGTCGGGTAAAGTCAGCAAATGCAGAACAGAAATTCGCTGACATCTTTATTTACAGAAAAACCTATCAGGAGTTTATGTTGGAATTATTGTCCAAATCAAACCTCATGCGATCATGCTCATGTGCCGGGAAAGAGGATAATGATACTGTTTATGCCTGAATTGTAGAGGAAGCAGGCCAGGTTCACCAGGGCGATGTGGTAGCCATAAAAGGCGTAGGGACGTGTAAGCAGGAATGAAATGCCGTTAGCTGCGAAGAAGAACCAGAATTTCCCCCGGAAATAATCCTGCATCCTGAGAGGGGAAGTAATGATCTTGTCGAACGACCTGCTTTCCCAGCTCATAATAAGCACTCATCATCAGGAAAAGCCCCCTGTATGATCTTGCCCACAAATAGCCCTATTATGAACAGGTTGATTGCCAGGTACAGGAACATGATCCCGAGAAAGATTCTGATCATGATCCCTTTTTCAAAGTAGGCCGAGCGGGTGCTTTGCTTCCATTGATGGGAGATGAGGGACACTGTGTCATTCGTCGTTTTCTTGTGTGATTATTATCACTTTTTTGTGTGATATTTTCAACTTAACAAACAGCAAAACAAGGTAGTCAATTGAATTACCGTCATTTATGAATTATTTCGAAGATCATAGGGAAATATGGAAATTAGTCAATATGTTAGGGTTAAATGTAATTTTGCCGCGGTATTTTACCCAATTCCAAATGGCTTGTTTCTGGATTGGCAAGTAACACTCCAAGTGAAATTATGAGATATTTAAAGTATGTGCCTTACACGCTTCGGTTCACCCTTACAGCGTTTCTGTTGATTTTTATTGCCAGCGCATGTACCCGGAACAACCGGGACAATGACGGCTCTGTGCCGGTACCTAAAAATCCTCTCGCAGGACGGGCTATAGCGCACCTGGACCACAGTGCGTATTTCAAAAATAAATTTGATTCCCCCCAGGCGGTCACAAAAGCCTGCCTCAAATGCCATAAGAACAGTGCCAAAGAGGTCATGAAAACCGCTCACTGGACCTGGATCAGCGGTGATGCCGTGAGAAACGGAAAAGATGTTCTTTTGGGGAAACGCAACCAGGTCAATAACTTTTGTATCAGTGTGGTGGGGAACTGGGCTTCCTGCACGATCTGCCATGCAGGTTACGGATGGGGCGACGCGAGCTTCGACTTTTCAAAAGAGGAGAATGTAGACTGCCTGGTGTGCCACGATGGCTCGGGAACCTATTCCAAAACAAAAAAGGGAATGCCGGGGAAAACGGTTGACCTGGCGGTCGTCGCGGGGAGTGTGCGCCGTCCAAACCGCGAAAACTGCGGCATCTGCCACTTTAACGGCGGAGGCGGGATGGGTGTGAAGCATGGGGATCTTGACGAATCCTTGCTGAATGCGAACCGGGAACTTGACTACCATATGGGACAGCTCAATTTTCAGTGCGAGGATTGCCATACTACCAGCCATCATGTGATCGCCGGAAAAATGAATACCACCTATACCGAAAAAACCACTGTTGTCCGTTTTGGATGTGAAGACTGTCATACTGCCAAACCTCATAAAGACCACAGGCTCAATGAGCATGCCGAAAGAATTGCCTGCCAGACCTGCCACATCCCTGAGTTTGCCCGTAAATATCCTACCAAAATGACCTGGGACTGGTCTAAAGCGGGCGATTCCAGCAGGAAGGACAGTCCGCACGAATATCTCAAAATTAAAGGGGAATTCCACTATGAGGAAGACGTGGTGCCTTCGTATGCCTGGTTTAACGGAAAGATGGACCGTTATGTCCCGGGCGACAAACTCGATACGGAAGCTGAACACAACATCAATCATCCTGCAGGTTCGCGAGAGGATCTGAAGTCAAAGATCTGGCCCTTCAAGGTTCATCATGCCAAACAACCCTATGATCCGGTCAATAACATACTGATCCCTCCTTTAACGAGCGGAGAAGGGGGTTTCTGGACAAAGTTCGACTGGGCTTATGCCATAAAAAAAGGTGCCGAAGTCAACAACCTGCCATACAGCGGTCAGTTTGGTTTTACTCCTACAAAAATGTACTGGCCTATCAACCATATGGTCACAACAAAGAAAAACGCATTGACCTGCAAACAATGCCATTCGCCGGGAGGCCGCCTGAACTGGAAGGAACTCGGATACGGTAATGATCCTTTACAGGGTCCCAAAAAAACAACCCCATAACGCAATAGTGCTATGAAAAAAACAAAACGTCCCATCAAAAAACGTCCTGTCACCAACCCATACCTGGCAGGAACCATCCTGGGAGTGGTCCTGTTTGCAGCCTTTGCACTGACCCATAGCGGGCTGGGAGCATCGGGAGCAATCGCCCGTCTCCAGGTCGCCATTACCAAACTGCTCTGGTCCTCCCATGTGGACCAGGTGAGTACTTTCGCAGCCATGGGATCGGGTGACCGCACAGCGCTGGATCATCCCAGCGTAATGCTTTTTGTGGGGACCCTGGTTGGAGGAATGCTTTCGGCCTGGCTCAATGGCAGGATGAAAGTCGAGATATTAAAAGGCCCGAGGATCACTAATATTCAAAGACTCTTTTTTGCCCTGCTCGGCGGTATCATCATGGGATATGGCGCCCGTTTTGCAAGAGGGTGCACCTCCGGACAGGCTTTATCAGGAGGTGCGGTCCTTTCGGTGGGGAGCTGGGCTTTTATGTTCAGCGTTTTTATCGGGGGCTATGCTGTCGCTTACTTCGTTCGCAACCTCTGGGCCGACTGACCTTTTCCAAATCAATAAAAAGAAACTTATGCTACCTTTAGATATTATTGCAGAACTTGGAAAAGCCGGAGGTTACCTGGTCTTTTTCCTCCTTGGCGCCGGGTTCGGCGTAGCCCTGGAACTGGCTGGATTTGGTGATTCACGCCGCCTTGCAGCCCAGTTCTACCTGAAAGACATGACGGTTCTTAAAACGATGTTCACCGGCATCGTGGTTGCCTGCCTCCTGATTTTCCTCAGCTCAGCCATAGGATGGCTTGATTTCTCACAGATTGCAGTAAACCAGACGTTTCTTTGGCCGGGTATTATTGGCGGACTCATCATGGGTGTGGGCTTTATCGTCGGTGGCTATTGCCCCGGTACCTCCCTGGTAGCCACAGCAAGTCTCAAAATTGACGGACTTACTTTCCTGGTGGGTGCTGTCATTGGAGCCGGTTTGTTCGGAGAATCCCTCCCCAGCTTTGAAAATTTCTGGAATTCATCCTTTACCGACCGCTTCCTCCTCTCCGACTGGCTCGGATGGTCCATAGGTGCTACAGTCTTCGCCGTAACTATTTTTGCGCTTGTAGCCTTCTACGGTGCCGAAAAAACAGAAGAATTCTTCAGGATCAAAGGCAGTGGAAAAGCCTGGTCATGGAAAATATCAAAACGCTCTTACATGATGGGAGCAGGAACGCTGATTGCTGTCGCAGCCCTGATCTGGTTTATCGGCCAGCCCGACCCGGTTCGTAAATGGAAACTGATGGAGAGCCGCTACTCAGCCCAGATCACCTCGAAGGAAATTTTTATTCATCCGCTTGAGTACGTGAAAACCAATAGTGAATCGTCCATCAAGCTCATCACTCTCGATCTTCGTCCGGAAGCGGAATACGCGGCATTTCATCTCAGTGGCTCCGAAAATTTCAAACCTGGTGACATTCTCAATCCCAAAATGGTGGCTCCCCTCACCCAACTTCCGCCCCAGGGAGTCGTAGTGCTGATCGCCGACCAGGATTCAGTTTCGGTAAAAGCCTGGAAATACCTGAAGGTTCAGGGTGTGATGAACGTGTACATCCTCGAAAACGGTTTAAATGACTGGAAGAGCCTGTTTGCAGATAAAACACTTGAAGGGAAGCCGGTCAACCTTTCCTCCCCTTCTGCCGAAGTACTTAAACTCTTCCCCAAAGACTCCTATATCCAGAAGATCAAGATTGGTTCCAAAAAACGTGCCGGAGGATTATGCAGCTAAAACTTATGATAAAATTCCACTCTACACTGAAAGCATTGACCTGCCTGCTGGTCCTGGGATCGCTGGCTTCGGTTGCAGCAGCACAGAACTCTTCGGTTTCCGCTACCCGGGACCAGGACTGTATGTCGTGCCACGAAAAAAACATCTCCGGGCATGCATTCAACAATTCCGTCCATAAATCGCTCAAGTGCACCGCCTGCCACGTTATTGACCAGGAAAAACCGGAAAGCAGCGCCACCGCCGGAAAAAAATCCTGCGTGGTCACATTTAAACCGACCGATTGCAGCAGTTGCCACGCCGCCATCGTGAAGGAACACGCAGGCAGCGTTCATAACTCGGCCCGCCTGCCGGTTCCCTGCTGGAAATGCCATGCCGACATTCATACCATCACCTCCATCAAAAATAATAAAATGGCCACCGCCCTGCTTTGCGGTAAATGCCATGAGAGAGAATCCGCCTACTTCAAATCGGTGCATTACCAGGCTCTCGCCAAAGGAAACACTGATGCGCCCGCCTGCATCGACTGCCACGGGCGGCATGCCATCAGGCGAATCGATAATGTTGCACAGGGACGGTCTTTCCACACCCAGGCTTGTATGAAATGCCATGCCGACGCTAAAATGATGGCCCGTAACAAGGTGACCACCATCGCGCCGAAAACTTATTTTGAGAGTTACCACGGGAAAAACACCCGCCTGGGGTATCCTCAGAAGGTGGCTGGCTGCGCCGATTGCCACGGTACGCACAACATCCTTCCCGAAAAGGATACGAATTCAACGGTGAACCCCGCTCACCTTACCCAAACCTGCAAACAATGCCACGCCAACGCGACTCCCATGTTTTCGCAGTTTATTGCCCATGCTGAACCCGGTAATAAAAGCAAGTACCCTACCCTTTTCTGGATCACCGTTTTCATGAATGCCTTGCTGGCAGGAACTTTCCTGTTCTTCTGGCTTCATTCATTGCTTTGGGCATTCAGGGGATTCGTCGAAAAGAAACAACTCAGAAACTCAGAATTTTTCAGGCAGGCAAATCCCGGCCCGGGTCAGCATATGCAAACCAGGAAGAAAGTCTACCAGCGCTTCCGCCCTCTTCACATCATCCTTCATATCTTTGTCGTGACCAGCTTCCTTGGGCTGGCATTGACCGGACTTCCCTTAAAATTCAATTATACCCCCTGGGGCAAAGCCCTTATTGACTTTATTGGCGGAACCGGCACAGCGGGAATAATTCATCGTATCTGTGCCATCGTCACTTTCGGCTATTTCTTCATCGTCCTTTGGATGAGCACCCGCTTCCTGTTCTCGAAAAAACATAATGGCGAGTCATTCTACCAGAGGCTTTTTGGCCCTGATTCGCTTTTCCCCAATATGAAAGACTTAAGAGATGTCAGGGATATGTTCCGTTGGTTCCTTTTCAGGGGGCCAAAGCCTCCCTTTGACCGTTGGACATACTGGGAGAAGTTCGATTTCATGGCTGTGTTCTGGGGTGTTGCCGTGATCGGATCCAGTGGATTGCTCCTTTGGTTTCCTGAATTCTTCGGACAGTTCCTTCCTGGCTGGTTATTTAATGCCGCCACCATCATTCATTCCGACGAGGCCCTGCTGGCCGTGGGATTCATCTTTACCATCCATTTCTTCAACACTCACTTCCGTGCCGAAAAATTCCCTATGGACTTCGTGATCTTCAACGGCCAGGTGACCGAGGAAGAAATGGTAACCGAAAGAAGCGAGCAGTGGGAACGCTACCAGAAACAGGGAATTTCAGATGAATTTGAGGTAAAAAAACCAAATTCCATCGCCCGGGATATTACCCTGCGCCTGTTTGGCCTGCTGGCTTTGCTCACAGGTGTAATTCTGGCACTGCTTATCCTTTATACCATCATCGGCTAGGAAGACTTTCTGAAACGGCAAATCGACCAGCTTGGGCGGCCCTTTAAGCAAGGTCTCTTCCCGGCCCTCCCGGCAGGGTGAATAAAAACCTGCTGCCTTTTCCTACTTCACTTTCGATGCGTATCCTGCCAGCGTTCTTTTCGATGAATTCGTGGCAAAGAATCAGTCCCAGTCCGGTACCTTCTTCGCCGGCAGTCCCGCTCGAGGCAACGCTGGCATTGATCATGAAGAGTTTGTTCAGCTTTTGGGGATCTATCCCGACCCCTGTATCCTTTATGCTGATCTCAACCATAGGACCCACCATGCAAGTCTCTATTCCCACCCAGCCGCCCGGCTGGGTGAACTTGATCCCGTTCTGCAGCAGGTTACGGATCACCGTACCGATCATGTTCATGTCGGCGAATACGGTTAGTCCCGCTGAAAGGGTCATTTCCAGCCGGATGTTCTTGTTCCCGGCGGAGGGCCTGACAAGTTCAAGGATCTCAGCGATGACAGGCCCGATCTCAAACTGTCTTGGCTCGAAGGCGATCTTGCCTGTCTGAGTCTGTGACCAGTCTAGCAGATTCTGCAGCAGCCGGAAGGTATTTGAAGCAGAGGACTTGATGTTGAGGAGAAATTCTTTCTGTTCATCCGCAGAGAATATGTCATATTCCTCCAGCAAAATGGTGGAGAGCCCTATGATGGCATTGAAAGGGTTTTTGAGGTCGTGGGCGATGATGGAGAAGAACTTGTCTTTCGCAGCATTTGCCGTTCTGAGCTCCATTTGACTCACCTGGAGGGTCTTTTCTGTTGCCTTCCTTTCCTCGATCTCCTCGATAAGTTTCTGGTTGAGTTCCCTAAGATGAAGGTTCATGATGAATTCATGCTCAATGAACCTCAGGTACATCTTGAGGCGGTAAACGAGTTGGTTGTCATCTATCGGCTTTGTGAGGTAATCGAAGCCCCCTGCAGCGATACCTTTCTCCAGCAGTTTTTGGGTAGGATCGTAAGCAGAAATAAAAATGATGGGGATATTGGAGGTCTTCGGCCTGTTCTTGATCAGCTTGGCGGTCTCGAAGCCATCTAAACCAGGCATCATCACGTCCATCAGGATCAGGTCAATGTTCCGCTCGTTGATTATCCTCAGCACCTGTTCCCCCGAAGTAGCTTCGCTTAGGTTGGCGTCGAAATGAGTCTCTATGAGGGAACGCAGAGTAAACAGGTTGTTTTCTAAATCATCAACCAGCAGGATCTCGGGTTTAAATTGTACTTCCATTCAGCTCAGATAATTTTTTTAAAGATTTTATTGACTTTGTCGGATACTTCGAATCCTATAGGGTAAGAGACCACGCTTTCGCTTTCTCCCAGGACCAGGAATCCGTTCATATCGAGAGACCTGAAAAACAGCTCCAGAACGCTTGTTTGCAGCTCGTGGTCAAAATAGATCAGTACATTCCTGCAAAGGATGAGGTGAAACTCGTTGAATGCTCCCCGGTTCAGCAGGCTGTGCTGGAAATAGAGTATCCTTTCGAGCACTTCAGGTTTTACCCGGGCATAGCCGTCTTTTATAATGAAATACGACTTAAGGTCCTTTTTTCCTCCTGATTGCAGGTAGTTTTCGGCACTTTGTTCCAGGGTCTCGGGTGAATAAATCCCGTTTTGCGCTTCTTCTACCACGTAAGGATTGATGTCAGAAGCGTAGATCTGGGATTTGTGAAGGATGCCCAGCTCGCTTAGCAGGATGGCCACCGAAACGGCTTCCTGGCCAGTAGAGCAGCCAGCGCTCCAAATCTTGATATGCGGGAAAGAATCCAGGTAAGTGAGCACTTTTTCCCTGATGGTTCGGAAGGTCTCGGGATTCCTGAAGAAGTCCGTCACATTGATGGAGCATTCGAGAAACAGGTTCTCGAAAAGGTCGCGGTCCTGGAGCACCAGTTCCTCAAAGCGCCGGAAGGAATAAAGCTGGTTGTCGGCCATCACCCTGGCAATCCTGCGTATTGCGCTTTGCGTGGAGTAATGCCTGTAATCGTAGCCGTATTGTTCATGGACCTTGTTGAAAAACCGTTTCAGTTCGGGTTCCTGGATGTTGGGGTTACTGGGCTCGACAATCCGCACCAGGTACGAGATGAGTTCGGGAAGTGGGAACTTGTAATCCACCAGCCCGGTCCGCCAGGAATTGATGAGCAAGTCCTTCGCTTCGCAATCCCCGGGGTCTTCGATGATCACCCTGGCTCCCGCCTGCTTGAGCAGCGGGATTGCCTGCACCCCGTCCTCTCCGTAGCCGCAAAGGATCACGGCAAGGAGCTGATCCTGGTATTCCTTCAGCAGGGATTCGAAGGTAACCTGTATCGAAGGCCTGGCAAAATTGATCTTTCCCTCCTTCGAAAGCCTGATCTTCCCGTTTTCGGCCAGCATATGCATCCCCGGAGGTGCGATGTAGACACAACCCGGCCTGATCACCGTCTTGTCCGTAACAGGGACGATTTTAAACGAAGTGCTTCTCTCCAATAGCTCCCCCAGGTAATTGGGCTCATTCTCCAGAATGTGCTGCACGATGAACACCGGGATGCTCTTACCCGGCAGCTTGGCCATAATGGCCAGGATCTTATCCAGGCTGCCGGCCGACCCTGCCAGTACGATAGCCCGGGTTTTCCCCGATTCTTTATAATTGAATGTCTGCTGGCTGATGACATGGGAGCGAATACCCAGCCTGAACAGGTAAGAACCAAGGTAACGGTGGAATACGTTGATCTTTAGCTTCAGTTTGGGGTATGTGGTAGTGAATTCCATGAGCCGGAGCACTACATCCAGTGGCAGGACCCGGATGTCGAAGAAAGTTATCTCTAGTTCCGAATACATGCCCGGGACAAGTTGGGTGAACAGCTGCTCCCTGTCGGGCAGGAACTGCAGGTTTCCCTGGACCGAGATGTGCCGGGTCCTGGCGGTATCAACCGAATGTACGTTTATCATCACATCTTCTTTTGGCACCAGGCTTCTGCAAGCCCAATGAGCATGTCGTAATCCACGGGTTTCGGAAGGTAATCGTTGGCCCCTGCCGCAATGCATTTTTCACGGTCCTCCTTCAGGGCCTTGGCGGTAAGGGCTATCACCGGGAGGTTCTTCCATTGAGCATTTTCTCTTATCCTGCGGATCGCAGTGTACCCGTCCATCACCGGCATCATGATGTCCATCAGTACAAGGTCCACGCTTTTCTTTTCCAGGATCTCCAGAGCTTCTTTCCCGTTCTGAGCGTCGAGTACCAGGGCGCCGTGCTCTTCGAGCGCAGTGCTCATGACGAAGACGTTCTTGATATCATCGTCAACCACCAGCACAGTACGACTGGCAAGCCTCTTCATCTTCATTACGTTGTCGGTAGCTGCCAGCGGGCCAGGGATCTCCTTCTGTGTCTGGTGGAGGAACAGCAGCAACTCATCCATCAGGCGGTTCTCCGAGTGGACAGTTTTAATGATGATGCGGTCGGCCAGTTTCTTAAGATTCTTTTCCTCTTCCTGACTGAGCTGCTTCCCTGTATACACTATGATCGGCACCTTCATCTGGTGCTCCCTGGCGTATTTACAGATGTTCATCCCGTCGCCCGATTTCAGTCCTAGATCTATGATGACCGCATCATATATTCCCCTGTTCAGCTCCTCCACTGCCTGGGCTTCCGTTTCGGCTTCCCTGATCCTGATGTTCTGTCCCTTGATCAGTTCCATAAGCGCCTGGCGGTGGTTCCTGTTGTCTTCCACGATCAGGAGGTCCTTCGGGTTCTTCTCCGAGAAGTTAAGAATCCCCTGGATAGCCTGCTGGATCTGGTCCTGGTCAACAGGTTTCTGGAGGTAATTGAGGGCTCCCATGCGCATCAGCTCGGGGTTTTTCTCATGGCCCGAAATGATCTGAACCGGGATATGTCTCAGTTCTTTAAAGCTCTTCAGCCTTCTCATGAAATCCACTCCGTTCATGTCGGGAAGCACAAGGTCCAGGATGATTCCGTGGATGGGGTACTGCTGGGCCAGCCGTATTCCCTCTTCAGCAGTCACGGAACGAATTACTTTCATATTCATTTTATTCACCACCATGGCCACGATATCCGAGAAGGAAGGGTCATCTTCCACAATGAGGATCACCTTGTCGCCAGGTACGATCTTTTTGCGGTCGTCGCTGAGCGTAAGAGCCTGCGGGATGAGTTCGGGGGATGCGCCATCGTGGACAGCTGCAATCCTCCTCGGGTTTGCATCAATTTCATGCAGCTCGCCTGAGGCTGGAACAAGCACGACCGGAAGCAACAGTGAGAATTCGCTTCCCTTTTCCAACTCGCTTTTCACCTGTATCTCTCCGTGCAGGAGGGTGGCCAGTTTCTGGGAGATAGTCAGACCGAGGCCTGTGCCTCCGAATTCCCTGGAGATGGAGCTGTCGACCTGCTGGAATGCCTCGAAGATCAACTTGTGCTTTTCGGTATCAATGCCTATTCCTGTATCCCTGACGCAGATTTTCACGGGTTTTGTCGGGTCGCCGCTTTCTTCCACTAAGATGGTCACTCCGCCTGTTTTAGTGAATTTAAGGGCGTTTGATATGAAATTCCGCAACACCTGTGCAACCTTGTCCTTGTCACTGGTGATCCTTTTCTTCAGGGCATCCTCCATGATGTAGGTCAAGCCTTTGTTTTTTGCCATGGAGGAGAAGTATTGCATGAGTTCGGTAAGCAGGTCTTCGGTCGAAAATTCGGAGATGGATAAGATCGTTTTCCCTGCCTCGATCTTGGAAATATCCAGGATATCGTTGATCAGCCTCAGCAGTTCGTCTCCCGCCGAGTGGATGACTTTCGAACGTTTGATATCCTCCTTGTCGAGGTTGCCCCTTTCGTTCTTCTGCATCATCTTGGAAAGCAGGATGATGGAATTTAAAGGAGTACGGAGTTCATGCGACATATTGGCCAGGAAATCGCTCTTGTAGCGGTTTGACTGTTCGAGGTCGCGGGCCTTTACGTCCAGGTCATCCTTGGCCTGACTGAGCTGCTGATTTCCTTGCTGCAGCTCTTCGGTTTGCTGTATGAGTTGCTGCTGTTGCTCTTCCAGCTGGGAGTTGGTCTGCTGGAGCTCCTCCGACTGCTGCTGCAGCTGTTGCTGCTGCTCTTCCAGCTGGGAATTGGTCTGCTGAAGCTCTTCCGACTGCTGCTGAATCTGCTGCTGCTGTTCTTCCAGCCGGGCGTTCGATTCCTGCACCATCCGGGTCTTGTCTTCGGCCTCCCTCTGGGCTTCCTGAGCCCTGGCCAGGAGATCCCCGATCTTTGATTTCTGGATGGCCGTGTAGATCCCTGATGCAACGATTTGGTTCGACTCCTCGAGGAATTCGACCTGGTTTTTTGAGAAAGACGAAGCTGAAGCAAGTTCAATCACGCCGAGAAGGGTTTCTTCGTACAGGATAGGATATGTATAGGTACACAGGGGCGCAACGGACGTCGTTCCTGTCGTGATAGGTGCTTCATCCCTGGGTGCAGGCTTGAGGATGATAGGTTTCTTCTCAAGGGCTACCTGTCCAACCACCCCCTTTCCCAACTCGTAGAAGTTCGAAAGAGTTTCCCTCTCAGTGAAGGCATAGGAGCCAACCAGGTGGAGGGTTTGCTTGTTCTCGTTGTAAAGATAGATCACCGACCTTCCGGCGCTGACGTACCTGCTGATAAAACTGATGGCACGTCCCGCCAGGGTCTCTAGGTTCTGGTCTCCTGTGAGTTCAGCCGAAAGCCTGTTTAGCCCGTCCTTCAGCCAGTTCTGCTCATCATTGAAAATCTTGCTGGTCATCAGGCTCTCACTCATCCTGTTGATTGACATGGAAACCAGGTCGCTCTCCCCCTTGACCGTAAGCCTCAGGTCGAAATTCCCCTTCGAGATCTCCTGGGTCACCTGCTGCAGATCGCTGAGCGAACCCGACATTTTCTGAAGTGCAAAGCCCAGCTGGTCTTTTTCGGACCTAAGAACGGGTGTGATCGTAAAATTTCCTCCTGCAACCGTTTCGGCATTAAGTGTGACCTCTTTCATGGTCACGACGAGTTTCTTCATCGCCTCATAGATCCCTTTGGTATTTTCAGGAAATTCTATTTCCAGGTCACCTTCGGTCATCTTCCGCGTAACATCGCGTATAAGTCCGGGCTCCCCTCCCACCTGGGTATAAACAAAGCGGAGGATGGAGAAATAGACCACGCATGCGAACAGAGACAGAAAAACCCCGAAAAAGATCACCACTGTGCGCATGCCGTTCATGGCAGAGTCTAGGCCCAGGGCAACGGCTGAGATAGACCTCCTCTTATACTCCAGGTACTGTGAAACAGACTCTGCCATCTGTCTCGACTGTAAAAAGACCAGGTCGCCGGGCGGAGGGCCGAAAAATTCCCGAGTCTCCTTCCCCACATGGCTGCCTGTGGGTTGCAGATGTTCACCAAATGCCTTGTTCAACGCTGCGCTGTATTCGTCAAGCGTCTTCCTGACTTCCTTCAGCATCCCATTCCCGTCGGGGTCATCAGTCCGCTGAAGCAGGCCAGTCCTGGCGCTCATGTCGCTGATAAGCCGGTCGCACTTATCTTTCAGTTCCTTTTTTACATCCGCCGAAGGCGTTAATCCGATCTCCCCGACCAGGCACTTCAGGGTCTCAACGTTGCCGATCATTTCCAGGGCCGACTGGGCCAGGACAACATCCACCCCGACAAGTTTTTGAGAGGAATTTTTCTGGTTATTGATAAAGGAAACCGCCAGGAATACCCCAATTGTGACGGAAACAAAGAAAAAGGAAATGAGACCGTTCAGGAGGTTACGGAACGTGAAGGACTTTTTACTCATATTGTTTGTGGTTTGATTCAGGAGTGTCAAAGATACGCAAGAATCAGAAAAAACATTTATGGGAGTTGAGATCAATGAAAAAAAAATACGGAGAAGAACATGAAGGTTTTTCCTGCCAGAACAAGAGTCCATATCGGGGCAATGAGTTTATTTTCTTTGATTTTACAAAAAAATCATCGTATATTTGAGGTGCATGCCAACTGAAAAGTATTTCTAAAGAAGAAAGGAGAAAAATTATGTCAGACACATATAAGACCATATTCCCGATCGGGAAAGGCCACCTCGGCATCATGGCAATGACCTTGCTGATCGTTGTTATATTCGCGATGCTGGGCGGCTGCAAGAAAAGCAGTCCGGATGAACAGAATACAACAGGTGAAACCCTGCGTTTCGTTTGGCTGGCCGACAGCCGCGGAGACTCACTTAAGGGTCCGGTGAACGCCCCGGTGCTGAACACCATCATCAGCCAGATCGGCACTTTGTCGCCCAAACCGTCGTTTGTGATATTCGGCGGCGACATGTCCTATCGGGGATTTATCAAACCCTCATACACCTTCCAGGCCTGGAAGGACCTGTTTGCGCCACTGACCAGCAATGGAATCCCCCTGTACACCGCCGTCGGCAATCATGAGCTGTATTACCAGCACTCTGATTCCGGGTTCAAGCTCGGCAACCAGCAACAGTTCCAGTCTGTGTTCTCCGAAAACCCCTCCAACGGTCCGGCCGGCTACGAGCACCTGGCCTATTCATTCAGCTCCCCCGGCGGAAACTCGTTTTTCGCAGTACTGGATGCCTATTACCTGACGCATGACTCCATACCCGAAGGCCTGGGAGGCAACATCGAAGGCCCCCAGATGTCATGGTTAAGATCACAGGTAGCTCAGACCAAGGCAACCCATAAATTTCTTTTCATACATACACCCTATTACTATGTCTCAAACGACTCAGCCGAGCCCTCTACTGTAAGCCAGTCTTTTACAAGGCTCTGGGCTTTTCTTGACTCCACAAGGTTCGACATTTACGCCTGCGGGCATTCGCATCTTTTTTCCCGCAGGACCGTTGACAGCACCGTCCCCCCGAATCCCCAGACCATACCACAAACTCCCGCATGGAAGAACAATGTGGTCCAGCTTCTCAATGGCACCTGCGGAGCAGGAGGAGGAGGAGGCTACGTAGATCCAACCGTCAAAACAGCCTGGAACGTTCATAATGATCCAAAAACCTATTACTTCAGCGTGATAGACATCTCCGGAAATACCGTCACCGTAAACAGTTATCAGGGGAACCTGGGGACCTACAGCATATTCGACACTTTCACAATAACCAGGTAGGATACGCCTTGACAAAGGAGGGACATGAACATTCCTTTAAATCAATTCGAGCAGATCATCGATGAGACCATTCTCAAACGGGGGCTGGACTATTTCAGGAAAGGGCTTGTGGAAGAGCCTGAAGAATTGTCACCGGGGCTTTATGAAGCCATAGTCCAGGGATCGGAACCTTACCGGGTGACAGTCACAATCCAGAATGAAATTGTTACAGACTATTCCTGTACCTGTCCGTATGACCTGGGACTTGTTTGCAAACATGTTGTTTCCCTGCTGTTTGCCTTGCATGGGGATTCGATCGGGATCAAGGTCCGTGGCAGAAAGGCTTCAACCGCACCGAAAGCTCCGACAGAAAAAAAAGCCGGCCCGAAAACCGTTAAAGGACAGATCGATGAAATATTATCAAAGCTGTCAGTCGAAGCGATGGCAGGTTTTATCCGGGAGCAGAGCATGGCCGATCCCGCCTTTCGCAATATCACCCAGGCTGCCTTTAAGCAGGACGTCGGAAATCAGCGGCAGAGGAAGGTTGAAGCCCGCGAAAGAAACCGTAGATCTTCAGAGGAACGCGGTACGTCAGGAAATTATTTTCGAAACCCGCGTCGATGCTGTCCATCCTCGAAGCAAACATCATCAGGTTATCCCTGTCGTTATCCCCGAAGCTCGTATCGGCATACTGCTGTCCACTAAGCCTTTTATTGATAAGCTTTTTCAGCTGCACCTTATTCACATCCAGGGGAATATTGATATTCGAATACTGCGGATGATATTCTGGTGCATCATACCGCTCGGCCGGCTTTTCAACCCTGATTGTGCGGCAGGCCGAAGTTGCCAGCAGAAGCAGTAGGACCGCGATCCGGGCGGGATTTGAAACAGACATCATACCAGGTAAGCCGTTAGATCTTTCAATGAAACAACCATGCATATTGCAAGTTAGACTTTCAGATTGCAAAGTAACTAAAAACATTTTGTTTTAAACATTTTGTATAACGCAAATTGTTTATTATCTTTGGGGAAATTTTACACAATGAATCCATTCATACTCAGGGGATATCACGGGAGCAAATATTTTTGTGACCGGGAGAAAGAAACAGGAACCATCATTAATGCGATCCGGAACGGAAGAGACATCACCCTTGTCTCACTTCGGAAGATGGGAAAAACCGGACTTCTTCTGCACACCTTTGAAAGGCTGAAGAAGGAGAAGAACGTTGAAACCGTTTACCTGGACATTTATCATACAGAAAACCTGAATGGATTTATCAATCAGCTGGCAACAGCCTTATTTAGGATGAAGAAGTCATTTGGCGGTAAAATGAAGGAATTTCTGATCAATTTCAGGTTTGTACGACCGGTAATTTCACTTGATCATCTCAACGGCATGCCTTCGGTCACATTCCAGATTGCCGACGAAAAAGAGGCCAGAAACACACTTGATGAGTTGTTTGCAATATTGAAAGAACGGAGTAAACACACGCTGGTAGTGATCGGAATCGATGAATTTCAGCAAATCAGCAATTATCCTGAACCCAATGTGGAAGCCCTGATCCGCGGGATGATACAGACCCTTAGCAACGTCAGGTTTGTATTTTCGGGAAGCAATAAAACAATACTTTCCAGGATGTTCGGAGATGCTACCCGGCCTTTTTACCAGAGCACCGAGATGATGTTCCTGTCAGAAATAAACGCGGCAGTTTACGGGACTTTCATTAAAGCGCAGTTCACAAAGAATTTGAAGGAAATTGATGAGGAAACAGTAACAGAGATAATTGACTGGTGCCGTTGTCATACATGGTATGTCCAGTACCTGGGCAATAAATTATTTGAGACCACACAAAAAGCAAACCAGGAAAACCTGAAGAATTCCCGGCAGGAAATTCTCCGCTCGCTCGAACCCTTTTACCTTGGATACAGGAACCTGTTAACCCGTCATCAATGGCAACTGCTGAAAGCAATAGCCCATACCGACGGATCCAATATGTTAACATCGGGCAGTTTCATCAGGAAGTATAAACTAACCAATGCCAGCACGGTAAAGCGGGGAGTTGATTCCCTTTTAGAAAAGGAGATGATCTATAAACGAGATGATGATTATTTTGTTTATGATGTCTTCTTTTCACGATGGCTGGAAATGCAGGATGTATAAATAAAAACTATAATAACCTGACCTGATGAAAGTAATAGCAATAAACGGAAGTCCGAAGAAAGAAGGGAACACCTTTCATGCCCTGACAATTGTGGGGGATGAACTGCTTGCTGCCGGTATTGAGTTTGAGATTCTGCATATAGGGCATAAGCTGCTTCACGGTTGCACGGCATGCGGTAAATGTGCCGAAAACAAAGATGAAAAATGCAGCTTTGGAGCCGATGGCCTCAATCATTGGATTCAAACTATTAAAGCAGCCGATGGACTGATCATTGCTTCACCGGTTCATTATTCGGGCATTGGAGGTACGATGAAATGTTTTTTAGACAGGTTATTTTATGTTTCAGGGTCAAACGGAAACCTTTTAAGGCATAAAGTCGGGGCAGCAGTAGTAGCCGTGAGGCGTACAGGAGGTTCGGCCACCCTCGATCACTTGTATCATTACCTCACCTATGCCGAAATGCTGGTTGCCACCTCTAATTACTGGAATGTCATCCATGGAAGAGCGCCCGGTGAAGTTTCGCAGGACGCTGAGGGTATGCAAACCATGCGGGTCCTGGGCAAAAACATGGCCTGGTTGATGAAAATGAAAGAATCAACATCAGGCATAATTCAACCACCATTACAAGAAAAGAAGGTTATCACGAATTTCATCCGGTAGAATTAATCCTGCAAGTATTACTGGCAACACGACCGTAACCAGCTCACATTTTACCTTCCCTGGTACATGTATTACAGCACACTCGGAGTGAGTTTCACCATCTAAAGCATTACAAAATATTCGAATACTGCGGATGATATTCCGGCGCATCATACAAGGCGGATTAAGTTATAAACATCGTTTTGCCAGACATCCATATATCTTACTTTTGTTTTACTGCTTGGTAATCATGCTGATTGAATAATTTTTACTGATAAATCATGAATAACGGCGAAATTATAATATACCAAAACCCGGAGGGTAACATCAAAGTTGATGTGCGCCTGGAAGATGAAACTGTATGGCTTTCCCAAGATCAGATGTCTGTACTATTTGGAAAGGCGAGGACAACAATAACCGAACATATTCAAAATATTTTCAACGAAGGGGAATTGGATGAGCAAGTGGTGTGTCGGGAATTCCGACATACCACTCAACATGGTGCAATTCAAGGAAAAACACAGGACAAACCTGTCAAATGTTATAACCTCGATGTCATAATTTCTGTTGGGTACCGTGTCAAATCCCCGCAAGGCACACAGTTCAGGATATGGGCCACCGAACGTCTGAAGGAATACATCATCAAGGGTTTTGCCTTGAATGATGAGCGGTTTAAGAACGGCAGCTCGATGAACTATTTCAACGAGTTACAGGACCGCATCCGCGAAATCCGGCTTTCTGAACGGTTTTTCTACCAGAAAATAAAAGACATTTATGCGACAAGTATAGATTATGATCCTCTTGATGAAAAGACAATTGCCTTTTTTAAGATAGTTCAAAACAACCTCCTCTGGGCAATCAGTGAGCAAACTGCTGCGGAACTGGTGTACCGAAGGGTTGATTCAACCTTACCGTTATTGGGAATGCGATCATTTGACAAGAAAACCGCTTCTGCAATTAAGAAAATGATGTGAGTATTGCGAAAAACTACCTGGATGAGGACGAAATAAAACTTTTAGGTCTCCTGGTTGAACAGTACCTTGCCTTTGCAGAAACAATGGCCTTGCAACAAACTCCAATGTACATGAAAGACTGGATTCAACGGCTGGATATCATTTTGAAAATGAATGGCAGGGAACTGCTCACTCATGCCGGTAAAATTTCCCATGAAATTGCTCTGCAAAAAGTATCTGAAGAATTTGAAAAATTCCGGTTTATACAAAAAAAAACTTTGAAGGAACAAAGTCTGAAGGAATTGGAAGCTGATATTGAGAGCTTAAAATCAGTTACAAAGAAAGCCAGGACGCCAAAGAAATAAAGGATTCCTGTAATACCAGCTAATTCGCATTCTTGGTGAATAAAAGCTCCCCTGCTCCCTCATCCGCAGTCAATAAATTCTCGGTCGGAATCTCTTGCAAAAAAATACCAGTTTGAGTATCACTTTTGGCAGGTTGGCGGATTAAGTGTAAGAAATAAATCTGAAGTTCAATAAAAATCTAATGAGTTGACCATCATGCCTGGACTGGAGGAAAATGCAAACTTTACTGTATCTTTGTACAAAACACTGGCAATGTCAGACGCCTATCTTTATACAAAGATCTACCAGCTTCCCGACGAGCTCAAACATGAGGTTATGGACTTCATTGATTTTCTGTTGAAAAAGAACAAAAAATCGGGGAATGGGAAGCAATCGGGATTTGGCTGTCTGAAAGGCAAGATTAAAATGGCTCCTGATTTCGACGCTCCCCTGGACGATTTCAAGCCATATATGGAATGAACCTGCTGCTGGATACGCATGCTATTTTTGTTGCAACCCTGCCAATGAATCATCGGGATCCATTTGACAGGATCATTATATCCCAGGCCATAACTGAGGAAATGACGATTCTGACAAGGGATGAGAATTTTTCAGGTTACGGGGTTAAGATAATCTGGTAGTGTTTAAACCTATGGGAAAACTGCAGGCTAATTCTCTTTTTAGGTGCATGTTTGAATACCCCCGCTTCATCATCAGCAGTCAATAAAAGGAAACTGTCGCAATTCCCTATCTCACCGGTACATGGCATTTTCCATGAGAATTCCGGGGGCAGGTGCCGCCGGTGAGGCTGGAGATGCTGGAGTTCCGGCTTCCGCAGTATTTGCATTCGTACATTGACTTCTCGCTGCCTTCGTAGGGAACGTGATACTTGCCTTCGGGATTCCTGGGGCAGCTGCCACCGGTGAGGCTGGAGATGGAGGAATTGCTGGATCCGCAAAATTTGCAGTAATACTTTGACTTTTCACCACCATCATAGGGCACGTGATGCCTTCCTTCTGGATTACGGGAGCAGCTGCCGCCGGTGAGGCTTGATACGCTGGAGTTGCTGCTTCCGCAGTACATGCAGTAAACGTTTGCCATAGTTCAGTTTTTTGTGGGTTTAACAAAGTTAAAATTTTTTCTTTCAGGAGTTCTTTTCGCGGATGGGATTGAAAAAAATGGCGGTTTAGGTATCACTTTTGGAGGGATGGCGGATTAAGTGTTGTTTGTTTAAGGACGCAAATTGCGTCCTTAAAGGTTGTATGGCCTTGAGGTCACAATTTGTGACCTCAAGTTGGCAAAACACTGGTTCACTTAATATTAAAGCTAGATGACAACGGAATTACAGGTAAAAATGGAAACAATCAGCGGGTTGATCCATTATATACGCGGTGAGAAAGTAATATTGGATGTGGATCTGGCCAGGTTGTATGGCGTTGAGGTGAAACGACTTAAAGAAGCAGTCAGAAGAAATATTAATCGGTTCCCAAAGGATTTTCTTTTTGTATTAAGTAAGAAAGAGAGCGTCAACTTGAGGTCGCAAATTGCGACCTCAAGTTGGGGAGGCTCTCGTTATCAGCTGTTTGCATTTACAGAACAAGGCGTGGCAATGCTTTCTTCGGTGTTAAATTCAGAGAATGCCATTGAGGTAAATATCGCAATAATGCGGGCATTCGTCCAGTTGAGAAAATTCCTTGAATCAAATAAGGAACTTGCAGAAAAGATAGAGGAACTGGAACGAACTGTTTCATCCCACGATGAAGACATCCTTCTGATCTTCGAAACGATCAAACAACTGATGCATAAAAAAAGCCAACCCATGGAACCGGTCGGGTTTAAAATTCCCCAGGTTAAACGAAGCTGATCTTTAAGGTCACAAATTGTGATCTTAAAGATTTAGGCGTATGTGGCATCAATGTTTAAAATTGCAAGTGGGGTGTCGGGAATTCCGACACACCACTCCTGGTTAAAATTTTCAACCGTTTGATTTTCACGCCCGCTCCCTCATCCGCAGTCACATTTAAAAGAGATTCAAGTACTTACCGGCAAGTCCTCAGGATGAAGTATGTCGGGCCTGTAAACTTTCAATGCAGATTTAAATACGTTTTCAGGCAAAGCGAGACCCGAAGTTGATACATCCCTGAAGGTGATCATCCAGGCTGATGTACTGTTGAATTCAGAATCGGAAATTGTGGTTTCGGCCTGCGCCGACTCCTCGACAAACATATGCCGGGGTTTTGGTAAAAGCAGCCCCGCCCCGGAAATCATCTGAGCAACCCTTACAATGTATGCCAGAGGTACGGTGAATTCAGCAACTTCCTGCCTTTCCTTTACGATTCCTTTCTCGCTGTCGTAATACAGGATGTAACCATCATGAAAGCTTTTGCTTCTGATACATCCTGCATTCTCGAGGCTGTTCAGTATTTCTTTGGCTTTCGGATCGGAGTTGTCGAACGGCAGCTTGAAAGTGAACAGTTTAACTTCAGGATAAAGGTTTAACTTCCAGTCCTTGAAACCAGGTTTCGCAGGATTAAGCAGGATATTGCTGATGTTCTTTAATATTCCCGTCAGGTGTAAATAGACTTTATTCTGATAGAACTGGTTTACGAACGCGTATTCATACAATAAAGCGTCTTTTAAGCAGCCGAAGAAAAGGGTATTCCTGTACTGCTTCCCTTCATAAAAAGTGGTGAGTTCGCATAGGCCGGTTTCGAGTCTGACCCGGTACACTTTTTCGCCGGAATGATCGAGATGATACACGGCAAAGGTTTTATCACCCTCGGTGGTGAAACTTTTTTCATTGAGTACGCCAAATCCCAGGTAAGACGGGAATTCACGGCCGTTGAATGTTACATGCTTTGTTTCCATACGATTAAGATTTAAAGATTTAACATAATCGCACCAGAAAAAACTCAGAGGAAGGGAAGGGGTGAAATAAAAAAACGAACCCTTTTGATCCTTATGATCCACATTGTTTTACCACCGTGGTGTTCAACTCGGTTGGTTCCCATTTAAGGGATCTTAATGCGTTGCAAAGGTACGGCAGGATTTGCCGGATCCGACAATTGGCTGAAACTATAGTTTGATTGGAAATTCCATATCGGGTTCTTTTGCCAGGGTGATTGGTATGGGATTTAAAAAATACTGGCTTAGGGTATCACTTTTCGGGGGTGGGCGGATTAAGTGGAAATTGCAATTAACAAATTTGCCTTCTCTATGAACTCCATTAAAACAAATTCCTATGCTGAAGTCCTCTGTGATCTTAAGAAGAAAATTCAGATTACCAGGCACAATTCCCTGATTACCGTTAACCAGCATCTTCTTTCGGTCTATTGGGAAACAGGAGATACTATACTTCGCCACCAGAATGAGCAGGGATGGGGCGCTAAAGTTATTGACCGACTTTCAACTGACCTAAGACAAGAATTTCCCGAAATGAAAGGATTTTCGGTCAGAAATATAAAATATATGCGTGCTTTCGCTAAAGCATATCCTGATTTTTCTATTGTGCAAGTACCGCTTGCACAGTTACAACATGCTGATTTTGAGCGTATTGAAATTGTGCAGGCACCACCTGCACAATTGAAAGGGAAACATAAATTCTCTTCCCTGTTAGCTCAAATCAGCTGGTATCATCACATTTTGATATTAGATCGGATCAAGGATATGGAAACACGAGAATTTTATATAATTAAAACCATTCAAAATGGCTGGAGTTGCAATGTCTTATCCACACAGATAGAGAGTAAACTACATCTCAGAGAGGGTCAAGCAATCAGTAATTTCGACTCGACAGTACCCTCTGAAATATCGGACCTGGCCAGAGAAACTTTTAAAAACCCTTACTTTCTTGATTTTATTGATGTGCGGAAGGATTTTCAAGAGCGTGATCTGGAAAAGGCTTTGATACAAAATCTTAAACAATTCTTACTTGAACTTGGCAGGGGATTTGCATTTGTTGGAAACCAGGTCAGGTTTCAAGTTGAGAACGATGAGTTTTTTCTTGATCTGCTGTTTTTCAATTTTTCAATGAATTGTTTTGTGGTGTTTGAACTGAAAATAGGAGATTTCAAACCTGAATTCGCAGGAAAGCTCAATTTTTATATTTCATGCATTGATAACCAGCTAAAAGGAAAGGAACATAAACCAACGATTGGAGTGCTTCTTTGTAAAACCCCAAATAAAACTGTAATAAAATATACGCTGCAAAAACTGGTTTCCCTATGGGTGTTGCAGAATATGAATTGACAAAAACTCTGCCGGAGAAGCTTTTAAAACTAATGCCGACGAGGGAAGAGTTGGAAGACCAGCTTCAGTCAATGCCTGGGTAACTGCAGCAATCTGGTTATTGCAAAAAATGCAACAACTGGTGCAACAGCAATCAAGACAAAGGCATACGGCCCCTTTCTTGTTCAACCCTGACTTGATGTTCCGGATTGGAATATCAAGTTGGCGAATTCTTCGTTTGCCAGTTTGAAGATAAAGTCCGCCTGGAAACGCTTGATAATTCTCTGACGGGTTTGTGATATTAACGAGCAAAAACGTCGGGAATCATCAGTAATCATTGATGGTATCACAAATTGTGATACCTTATCACTCTGAGATTCAATTCACCGCGACACTTTACATGGAACTGGTCACAATTTGTTACCGGTTGCAAACCGCCGCTCCCCCATCAGCAGTCCATAATAAAATTAACCCTTTGAAGAGCCTTTCAGGCGGTTTTCTTCCCCCTGAGGCTGTCCGATAACAGTTTCGCAATTCCTTCCCTTTGTTTTTCGTCGCAATCTTTGAAAACAATGGCGAAACAGGGGTTGTTGAGGTCGCCTGGATAGATCTGCATAAAGGTTGATTCGGCATTTCCCGATTCGTCGATGATGAGCCGGTTCGGCCTCCGGGGATCAATGATGCCCTGGCCTGCAAAGGTCCCGGCAGCGCTCCACATGCGGGCCAGGGGGACAATGAACTCAGCGATGATTATCGGGTAACGCTTTACGTTCAGAAACACATCGGCAACCAGTAAAAATCCTTTGCGCTCCCTGAAAAAACTTATGGGCTGATCAGGCTTCAGGGTTTCAAGGAAACTGGCGTACTGCTGTCCCTTCGAAAGTATTGGCAGCCTGAAAAGCATCAGCAGCCCGGCCGGGTAATAGATGATTTTTTGCTGTTCTTTTTCTTTTGAGAGCGGATGTTGGATCCAGATGTTTCCCCGCCTGCTGGTTTCCTTGCCCAGGAACAGGAATACGGGATCTTTGCTGAAGTCCCTCACAAAGAAATCGTTGGTGAGGACATGCTCCAGTCCGGGATAAGTGCTGGTGCCGCAAAATTCCCCATGAATCAGGGTCCTCAACTCACAACGATCTTTCTCCCACTTAACAATGTGGACCACCGAGCGGTCGCATTCGAGGAGGTAATCGGCGCTGATCACCTCGTTTTCGATCTTCACGCTGCTTTTGTCGAGTACTCCGTACCCCAGGGATGAAGGCAGCTCCCTTCCGAAAAAATTCAATGAGTTTGTTTCCATCATGCAATGGTTTTAAAGGTTAAACATCATTGCTTCAGGATTGACTGCGGATGAGGTGCGGGAAATAAAAAAACGAACCCTTTTGACCAGTTTGCCTGGTAGATGATACGTTTGCTTTGAGCCCCTGGTTCCACGATGCCCGCGATGTATGTACCGGCGGGATAGTTCTGGAGGGTAAGGTACAGGAGGTAGGAGCCTTCGTAAACATCAAAGGATTTCGAATTAAAAAAGTCGATATGGACGGTGGGATAGGCAGAGCGCACAGCTCCCATGATGCCTACGATCATGTCGCTGGAAGCTGTGTTGTCGGATATGATGACCAGGCTTTTGCTGGCTGTGGGATAATAGCTGGTTTCGGTTTTGGTAAATGACTGGGCCAGGATGAGTAGCAGAAGGAGGACAGCAAGTTTGCGCATGATAACATGATTTGATCTGCAAAGATAGGGAATTGGCAGTTTTTTGGGGGGGTGACCGGAGGTGGACTGGCATGCACGCCTCCCTGGGGGACATGCTCTGAATAAATGATCTCATAGATAAAGCAAATTTATTCAAATTAATGAATACCTTTATATCCCGATCGATCAAATGTTGGAAATCAATTAGAAAACACCCTGTCACCATTTCGAAAAAAACCATTAAAAAAAACATACCATGAAAACAAGATTCACTTCAATCTGTCTGCTCGTGGCCATTTCGGCCCTTATTTTTACAGGATGTCAAAAGGATGGGGCTCAGGGTCCTGCCGGGAGAGATGCCACGGTTTATTATTCCGAATGGTTTACACCTGCTTCCTGGTCGGGTAATTCGGGCGACTGGTATTTCGCGGTCAGTGCTCCTGACCTTACCCAGGATATTGTCGAGAGCGGGGTAGTGCTTGCCTATGCCTGGCTGGCCGGTGATCTTTACGGAGGTACTACAATGCGCCCCTTGCCGGCCTATGCCGTAGGTGCAAACTGGAGCTTCCTGATACATGACTACGGCAGTATTGAATTCACCACCGACATGGTTGCCCTGCCAGCCACTACCGGCAACAAATTCCGGTTCATCGCCATCCCAGGTACAATTCCTGCCCTAAAATCAGGAATGCCAGGGTCCAGAAGCCTGCAGGAGCTGAGGAGCATGTCGTACAAGGAGGTCTGCAAACTCTACAATATTCCCGAATAGATTAGTTTCATTGATTGGACAAAACGGATTCTTTGACCAACTTCCGCCGGATTCTACTGACCACGTTACCTTATTAGCGATCAATAAAATGAGATGGTCTGACTGTTCCGGCATAGACTGGTCAATACATGCGTTTTTTCCACTCAGGCGGCAAACCGCCGAAAAATGGAAGGTGATGAATAAGGCCGGTTGAAGCCCTGCTGAACTGCGATACCATTAAACCGGTGCTTCAGTTTGCACCGGATGCTGTGGAAACCTGAAGGTCGTGAACTGGTTCTCAAAGAATTGGTTTAACTTTACCACCGAATTTTCGCATTGTATTCAACAGTATGAAACCCATGATCTTTTATGAATGATAAGTCTGGACGTATCAGGATCGAGATGTTTTACACGCTGACCTGCCCAAACTGCAAGTTATTCAAACGCATGTTGACGGAAGTTTTACCTGAGTACGCCGATAAGTTTGAATTTAAGACTACATTGGCCAGTGCACCCCTTGGTATGATCAGGAGTATGAAACTGGGCATCCATACCGTACCCACGCTCCTTATCGACAATACGATTGTTTTCAGGGAGGTACCTGCCCGCCAGGAATTAATCAACAAACTTAATATGTATTAAAAATGGAACAAAAGAAAAAACTCAGATGTCCGATGGGAGTGCCCGGGGGTATCATTGCCGTATTAATCGGTTTGACCGGAATCATTGCAAACAGCATATGTTTCAACTGGCTGGGCCTCATTACCTCCATTGCCTTGTTTCTCCTCGGAGGGCCCTTTGTGAGGGTCACCATGATGATTCATTCGGCTAACGACCGCCTGGATGAACTGGAGCGTAAGGCCGGGGAGAAATAACAGCAAATATTAACCGGACTTTATTTTAATTGTAATAATTTGCCAGGGTCTTCCCGGACTGTTCATGGCAACTTCTTTTCCTACCCCAATTCAGTGACTGGATTCTCTTTTTATTATGTTTTTTTGTGATTTGAATCACTTTTTATTATTATTGCGAAAAAATCAAAATGGTTGAGCGGCATCTAAAAAAAAATCGGCATATATGTCCAAAACCTTCTCAAAAGCTTATCCTGACTCAGAATTTCAGGTCATTACCCCCGAAAATGCCGATGAATTTTTATCGATTTAACTGACTGTTTTCACTCCTGCTCCCGAAGGCCTCTGGAATACCGTTAAGCCGAACTCGGGAAGCACAGCATAGATGTGCTCGAAGATGGCGGCTGTAGTGTTTTCGGCGTTTTCCCAGTCGGGCGGACTGTAGAATGCATAGATCTCGATGGGCTGGCCGGCATCACCTGCAGGCAGATGCCGCACCATGAGCGAGGAATCTTTGTTTATAAGGGGATGTGCCTTCAGAAAATCATAGAGGTACCTGCGGAAAAGCCCGAGGTTTGTCATACTGCCCGTCTCAGCCATGGTAACTTCCCCGTAAAGTCCTTTCGCCTTTAGATTCATTACGAGATCTTCCCCAGCAAAACAGATCGAAAAAATGTCGATATCCACCTGCCTTTTCAGCCTCCTCCCCCCCGCATCTGCCATGCTTCTCCAGTTCTGGAATGAATCGGAGATCAGGGTATAGGTCGGAACGCAGCTCACCGAATTATCGAAGTTGCGTACCTTTACCGTAACCAGGGAGATATCAATAACCGTCCCATCGGTATTATTTTTCGGCATGGTGATCCAGTCGCCGATCTGCAACATATGGTTATTCGACAGCTGAACGCCGGCCACAAATCCCAGCAGAGAGTCCTTGAAGATCAGCATCAGCACTGCACTCATAGCGCCAAGTCCGGCCAGGAGAGTGAGCGGCGACTGGTCCATCAGCGCAGAAACAACAAGGATCCCGGTGATGATATAAAGTATGATCTTTCCGATCTGAATATACCCCTTGATGGGTTTGGCGGAGGCCAGCTGGTAATCCCCATAGATCTTATACATGGCATTCAGAAAAGAAACACCTACAAGAAGAAAAACCGAGGCCTCGCATAGTTTAAGCAAAATAGAAAGTATCTTCACCACCTGCGGATAGTCAGAAATGGTAAGATCCAACGAGACCTGCAGTATCATTAAAGGGAGCAGAAGGGCGAGCCGTGTAAAGACTTTTTGCCCGTATAAATGGTCATCCCATTTGGTTTCAGACTTTTCGACCATTCTTTTCAGTATCCTGTTGATAAGGAGCTTCACGATCTGGTAGACCACCATCGCAATCACCAGGATTAACAAAAGGGAAGAAAAATCGGCAATATAATTTGCAACTTTTTCTCCGAAACCCCAGTTCAGAAGAAGGGATTTAAACCCGCTTCCAAAGTTCTGAACATTCACATTTGTACTTAGCAGCATATTTCTGTATTTATGGTATAATAACATTTAACGAAAGAGGATGGATTTTAAGATGAACATTCTTACCGGCTTTGATCGGATCCCCGTCGACATGGGCGCTCTTGCCTTTTTCACGTATCAGCTCAACTTCCTTCGCCCTGATGATCTCGATATAGTTTGTCTGGTCGAATCTTCTTATAAACAGCAGGGGCGCCAGAAAGAAAGTCTTCCAGAATGGCACCTTGCGAACGATGCATACATCGATATACCCGTCGTCGACCTTTGCGCCCGGATCGATCGAAGTGTTGTTGCCGAACTGGCTTGAATTGGCAAAGCTCACCAGCAGCGCCTTTCGGGTGATCTCCAACCCATCGATCACCATCTTATAAGTCCTGGGTTTATATGAGGCATACGCTGATGTGGCGATATTGAAATATGTACCGAAACCCCGTTTCCCCGACTTCGCGAATTCCTTTGCCACTTTGGCATCAAAGCCCACCCCTGCCACGTTTACAAAGAGGTTGTCGTTGAGTGTGGCTGTATCTATTTTTGCTGTCTTAAAATTGTTGAGAATGCGGATGGCTTTTGCTGGGTTCATCGGGATCCTGAGATGTCGCGACAATCCGTTTCCTGAGCCTGTTGGGATGATTCCCATCACAGTGTCGCTTCCGACAAGTCCCTGGGCGGTTTCATTCACCGTTCCATCACCACCTACTGCAATTACCGCATCCAAACCCCGGCTCACAGCTTCCCTGCTGATATCCCTGGCATGTCCGGCTTGTGTGGTATACACAATAGAGTATTCCAGAACCGATGCATCAAGGTGTTTACTGATCAGCTTCTCTATCCCCTTTTGCTTCCCGACCCCGGAAACGGGATTGACTATGAAAAGTATATTTTTCATTCCGCTGTCAGTCTGTTTTCAATCAAACGGTTATTATACTGCTGGATGAAGGCCTTAAGAAACCCTTCCAGTTTCTCTTTTTGACCTGCTGAAGAATTCATCACATTGATCTTCTGCATCGGATCTCCAGACAAGTTGAACAGATGAGTGCTCCTGCTGCCGTCAAATTCAAGCAAATTGTCATCCTTGATCATCCCGTATATTCCGCTGCTGAAATGAACCGAGAAATGAGGCTGCTGATTATCCATCAGGTTTGTCCCGAAGGCCAGATAATTTCCTTCATACCCAAGATAATTCAGCACTGTGGGCATGACATCGATCTGCTGGGCTATGACTTTCGACCTGCCTTTCAGCTCATCACCCGGCCTGTAGAACAGCAACGGGATGGCATACTGCCCGGCATTGCTCTGGTAATATGGATAATAGGCTTCGGAAGTATGATCGGCCGTGATCACAAACAGTGTATTCTGGTACCATGGCAAATGCTGAATTGTATGAAAAAACTCCGCAAGAGAAAGGTCGGTATACATTATGCTCTGCTGTATGGGGAGTTTGCCGGTTCGTAGAATATTGATATACCTGGGCGGAACAAAATACGGATGATGCGAAGAAAGGGAAAATAATGCGGCACAGAAAGGCTGTCCCAGGGTGCTGATCTCACGTGCCGTAAATTGGAAGAACTCTTCATCGCGTATACCCCATTTCCCGTCGTAATCAGCTTCATTATTATATTCGTTCCTGCCGAAATACTTGTCAAATCCAACAAGCCGTGTATAGGAATCAAATCCCATAGTACCGTTCGTTCCCCCGTGGAAGAAAGCCGTTGAATAACCTTTGGCTTTGAGCAATCCGCCGATACTTGTATACTTGCCCGAAGCATAGGAAGTCTGGATGAACGACTCATACATCAGTGAAGGGATGGAAGAAAGTACGGCCGGAATACCCTGAATGGAGGTCTTTCCATTGGCATAGGCATCGAAATACATGCCATGCTGAATGAGGGAATCCATGAAAGGCGTATACCCCTGGTAGCGCCCGTTGTCGAGGTCATGGTTCAGTAGTCCGATATGCTCCCTCGAAAAACTTTCCAGGATGATGATCATCACGTTCATCCGTCGAAAATTGCCGGTTGTTCCCCCGTGTACCGGAGTAAATACCTTTTCCAGGTCCGCCTCGCTTTTATACCATCGAACTGTATTCAGCTTCTCATTGTCCCAGGTCCGGAGAATGGAAAACGGTGTATTCAAAACAAGAGGGACATTTCGGGCCGTGGTATATTTGGCAGCAGTAACAACATTGATAGGCCTGAGCTGAATTCCTCCCCTGATACCGATTACCGTGGCACCGGCAAACACAGCCATCAGCAGGATATTCACAAAATAATAAGCGAAACTGCCGCCTTTCATTTTCTGCCATGTACTTCCCACCCTGAACCTGGAAGCAACCCAGACCATCAAAAACGTGAACAGCACCCATGACAGCAGGATATACCAAAAATCCTTCATAAACTGAGGCAGCAGTTTATCAAAGTCCCCTCCTACCTGCAGGTACGAAAAGATATCCGCAGTGACTCTTTTTAAAGTAAAGCGGAAGTAAATAATATCAACAAAGTTAAGCAGCAGGGCAAAAATATTCACCAGATAGAAGTATATATCGGCCGCAGCCAGGTAGCCCTTCTTCTCTCTGAACCTGAACGGGAGAATGTACATGAGAATAAAAGGCAGATTCAGCATCAGTATTGCGGCGATATCGAAACGGGTGCCATGGTAAAATATTTTCAGTTCCTCCATCGCAGGAACATCTGCAAAATATTTGATGTTGAAGGCGTAGAAAACGGCCCTTGAAAGAAACAAAAACACAGTAACCGTAAGCAGTCTGAGAAACAATACCAGGTGAATGTTTCCCGTGTAAACAGACAACCATTTGAGACCTTTCTTTTTCCCTTTCTTCGAACTTACTGGTGTCTTTCTTCGGGCCATGTGGTTTTTTGGATGAGGTGCAAAGGTAATAAAGAATGTACGATGTACGATGTACGATGTACGATGTACGATGTACGATGTACGATGTACGATGTACGATGTACGATTGACGATGTACGATGTACGATGTACGATGGACGATGTACGATGGACGATGTACGATGGACG